>ERZ1026903.21-NODE-21-length-118654-cov-46.572324_pt1 | contig 118654 bp, 164 predicted proteins | sample MGYA00380180_ERZ1026903 | MGnify/ENA primary metagenome ERZ1026903 (study PRJEB33269, sample SAMEA4719816) | human gut metagenome | biome: human-associated habitat; feature: organic feature; material: feces | place: Cameroon | collected 2013-10 ... | reverse complement strand
TTTCCGCAAACGAGGCTTAGGCCCTGACTTCCTGCGAGCTAAAATATATCGCACATCGTCACACGAAGGAGCTAATGTAGTATTCCTGCCCGAGGCGAAGGCTGCTGGCCCAGTGTGGCAAAGTGGCGGTGCCGGCTTGGGTAATATACATGTCGAGAAGGGCAAGACGTACACCATATCATTTTGGGCAAAAGCCAAGTCTGTTAGTGTGAGTTTCGCAGCCGAAGTAAAGTGGAAAAGTTCAGCCATAGACAAAACTAACCCCGCTGGTTATACAGGCCCAAATGGCAGTGCTTATTTAGGTGCAGATGCAGTCACTCCGAGTGAAGGCTGGCACCTCTATCAGCGCACATTCACCGTTGCTAAGAACGCATCTTATGAGTGGATTTCTGTTGGCTGCGTGAAAATTAACGACTCCACCGCAAGCCAGCAGGCGTACATCGCCCACCCTATCCTCATTGAGGGTACGGCGGAGGACTTTGTGTGTTGGAGCGCATCGCCTGACGATTACGACTACATCGGGGGCAACCTGCTCGACAACACACGCACGTTTGCCAAAGCCGGCAACCTGACACGAATGGATGCCTCGGTAGTCACTAACGAGTCGTACAACAACGGATGCTCGGTAATATATACAAACGCTGCCTCTAAATACATTGAGATGGCGCAGTGGAGCGTTAGCTCTATCATCAAGAAAGATGAGGACTATATGTTCTCGTTTATGGCAAAGGGTAGCGGCAACCTCGATGCATACATGTTTAGTGGCTCTAATCTAAGCATATTCGCCGAGGACAGCGAGCGCGATACAACAACAAGCAACGCCGACGGAGGTCGTCGCTTCTCTCTCACAAGCGAGTGGAAGCGTTATTGGGTACACTGGCGTTCGGAGGGCACTGGCATACCTAATGCTGTCTTAATCCGTTGTTTGCAAGGTAGTAAGGCGTGGGTGACAATGCCGAAGTTGGAGGTCGGAGCAACGCCTACCGACTGGATAGAGGGCAAGAGTGGTTTTATCGAGGACAGTGGTATTGCCGCAAAGCTACTGCGCACAGGCTTAGACATCGAGAACGGCAAGATAACGGCTACGGCGGATAAGTTCGAGGTGCGTAATAATAGCGGCGAGACAACCGCGAGCGTGAACGAGAAAGGCTTGCTGGAGGTTGGTGCAGGTCTGTTTAGTGGTTTTGTTAAAAAGAAAAAGATAATCATTACACCAGAGAACATTGACCAATACCGAATACCCGCAGCTTCCCTAAGCGTTGTATTATTCGACTTTACTAATGCGGGTTCGTTCGTGGAGTTTCAAGGCGATTTCTATAATTACTTTAAAACCGTACAGGTTGACATTATATTGCCATTCTACAACCCTAAAGATAATTTGTATAACCTTCATGGTGTGCCGACTGACGAAGCGTTACAATATGTTGGACAAACACTAATAATCAAGAATAGAGCAAACATTACATTCGTTGTACATGGAGGAGGCACAATAAATAAAAGAGGAACAACGACCTCAGCTGGAATCTTAAAAGTCAATGAAATTTCCTCAAATGAAAGACTTATCGCGACTTGCGAGGTTACGACCACTTTTGGCAATCCTACGAGTGGTGTTAGCCCTAACCGATTAACTGCTGTAGGATGGAATGGAAACATCTATTAAATATAAAGTGCAACAATAGAACACAAAATAATATGAAAAAAATAGTTAGAGGCAACGATTTCACGTTGCGCATACCAATAAAGAAGATAGTCAATGGTGAACAGGTATGTTATTAACAGTTATCTATAATAACAAAACAATAAATATCATATATCATGGAAGTAAAAGTAAAGCGAATAGCAAAAAAGGAGGCGTACACAATAGGTAAGATGTACGTCGACGGCGCATACGTCTGCGACACGCTCGAAGACAAGGACAGAGGATTAACATCCAACATGAGTGTTGCGCAGATATACGGAGTTAAAATCAAGGGCGAAACCGCCATACCTACTGGCAGATACCTCGTCGACATGAAGACGGTATCGCCACGCTTCGGAGGTCGAGCGCAGTACCAATTCTGCAAGGGTAGACTACCAAGGTTGTACAATACGCCCGGTTACCAAGGTGTGCTGATACACTGTGGCAACACGGCGATGGACACGGATGGCTGCATCCTCGTCGGTTTGAACAAAGCCGTCGGTCAGGTGCTGAACTCAACGGCAACGTTCCGCAAAGTGTACACCATGCTGAAGGCTGCGGACGAGCGGTGTGAGCAGATTTGGATAACAATAGAGTAAGGAGGTGCAGATGGATATGGTTTTACAGATACTTTCGCTGCTTGTTAGCGGTGGCATCGTGGGGCAGCTGCTCTACTATAACTCGCGGAAGCGCAAAGAGGCAGCTGCAGCACAAAAGGAGGAGGACGCTAACGCCCTCGCTTACGCCCAGGAGTGGCGCAACCTCTACACCCACGAACACGAGGAGCACATGGAGGAGCGCACAAGACTCAACAACAAAATCGACTCACTCTATGACGACATTGGCAAGCAGCGTGATCTCATCCGAGAGCTGCGTGCGGAGAAGCACGACTTGCTCCTTCGCATGCACGAGCTGCAGTGGAACGAGTGTACCGTGAACGGATGCATGAAGCGCAAACCACCAAGAGACTACGGCAAGGCGGAGACCGACTAATAACCCTTTTATAACATTATGAATACATTAGATAAATTGTTAGAAATATTGTGCGGTGCGCTATTAGGTTTATTATCCGGCGCATTAGGTTTGTTAGCCTGCGTAATGCTGACACTATTGTGTGGATGCTCTACACCGCAGCCTGTGGTTGTAGAGCGAGTGGTCGTTAAGACTGATACACTCTATAAGGCGAGGACGAGTGCCGACACGTTTCGGTTGCACGACTCGGTGTATGTTGAACACTACACTCGTGGCGACACAGTGTATAGCCAGAAGAGCGTGTGGCGATGGCGTGACCGCATAAGCGTGAAGACCGACACTATATATAAAGCAATGCTCCAGACCGACACAACACGTCTTCCCATACCAGTGGAGCGCAAGCTATCGACGTGGGAGCGCACGCAGATGCGCGTCGGGCAGTTTACTATCGGCGCGGTGGTGCTTGTAGTTCTGTCGCTGTTGTTGTGGCTGATACATCGCCGACGATGATGTATCAGCCGCGTATACCAAAATATTTTGGCTCTACGCTTTGCAGTCTCAAATATTTTGCGTATATTTGCGGTATAACCAATTAAATAATGATATTATGCTTGTCGAATTTACAATATTTGGAGCCTTGTTTTTTGTTTGCGTAGCCATTCGTTTTTTAGGTGAGAGTATACGCGACAACACCAAACGTAGTAACGTTGTACGCAGAATTGAGCGAGAGGCGAAGTGGCGCGAATTGGATTTAAAACGCGCAAAATTAAAAGCAAAAAAAGAAGAAGATGCCCGCAAATGGAAGGAGTTTAATGAAGCCTACAAAGAGATATTAAAAGGTAATTACTAAAGTTTTGTATTTTCTTTATAGTCAAATAGCTGCTACTTTTGGTTCACAAACCAAAAGTAGCATTTTTTTATGGCAACAACTCAAACTTTCGAGACCATCGTCACGCTCAATGCACAACAAGCAAAGGACGAGATGGCAGCACTTAAAAAGACACTCGACGATCTAAAGCAAAAGAAAGCCGAGGCTCTCAAAGATTCCGGCACGTCCGTAAATGATATCAAACAGATAAACAAAGAGATACGAAAAGCAGAAGATCATGTAAATGCGTACAGATCGAGGGTTAGCGACACAATTAATACGCTTCAAAATCTTTCGACGGCTTCTATCGGCGAGATCGAAAAGGTATCACGTGTGCTCAAGCAGCAGATGAAGTTGGCAACAAATCCTGAGGACTACAAGCGACTTGAAGAACACCTTGAGAGATGCAAGGCACGCATCAATGAACTGAAGCAACCTATATCGGCTACTCTCAGCCAATACAATACGGCTATAGCTGAAGCAACACGGCGAGCTGAAAATTTTGACCAGGAGAACGCTCTGATAGACCGCACCCTAAAAAACATCAGTGGTTCGACTGCGCTTGAATTGGAGACATCGCTTAAACTCGTAAACGAGCAACTCGTCAATACGCATCGAGGCACCGAAGAATATCGCAAGCTGACAGAAAAGGCGAAATTGCTAAAAAAAGAAATAGCAGCCGTCGGTGCTGAGCAGGATTTGACAAAAAGCAAGTGGTCGAAATTCGTCAATATCTTTAACACCAATTGGGGTGCCATCACTCAAGGCCTTGCAGCTGTCACTGGCTTATCTGCGACTGTACGCGACTGCACCAATAAATACGCTGCAATGAACCAGGAGATGTTCAACGTCACTAAGTATACGGGGCAGGCCATCGAGGAGGTCGAAGTGATGAACGAGAGTTTTAAGAAGATGAACACCCGTACAGCGCGCGGTGAACTGAACCGACTCGCTCAAGATGCAGGTAGACTTGGCATCACCAATAGAGAAATGGTAGAGGAGTTTGTCGACGGTTCCGACAAAATCAATGTAGCACTTGGCGACGACCTCGGCGATGACGCTGTTGCCAAGATTGGCAAGTTGGCGCAGATGTTTGGCGAGGATAAGACAAAAGGCTTGCGTGGTGCTATGCTTGCCACGGGTTCTGCTGTCAACGATCTTGCGCAGTCGTCCTCAGCTAATGCCGGTTACATCGTTGACTTCACTGCCGACTTGTCTGGTGTCGCCCGTCAAGCAGGCATGACACAAGCGCAAATCATGGGTCTCGCTTCGGCACTCGACCAAAACATGCAAGACGAAGCGACATCTTCTACCGTCTTCTCACAACTTATCACTAAGATGTTCCAGGAGCCAATGAAGTTTGCAAAGTTGGCTGGCGTAGAGGTGAACACATTCACAACCATGCTGAAGACAGATGCGAATGGCGCATTATTAGAGTTCCTGCAGGCAATGTCTAATCGCGGTGGCTTCGACCAATTGGCACCAATGTTCTCGCAAATGGGACTTGAGGGTACACGTGCTGTAGGCGTTCTATCATCAGTGGCTTCTAATCTTGATCAAGTGCGAGAGGCACAAGCTACAGCTACGCAGTCATACAAAGATGGTACAAGCGTTCTCAATGAGTTCAATGTGCAAAATAATACTGTGCAGGCAGGTCTCGATAAAGCTAAAAAACAATTTGATGACATGTGCATCGAACTCGGCGAAAAACTGATGCCCATTGCTAAATATAGCGTATCGCTGACTTCAATGGGCATAAAAACCTTGTACGTTCTTATAGAATATGTATCAAAACACATCGTTGTTTTGGCTGCACTCGCAACCACCATACTGGTTTATAACAACGTCCTCACTGCCACAATGATAAAAGAAGCTGCTCATAGCGCAATAAAAAAAGCTGGTATCGCGCTTGATTACGCAGCTGTTGCATCAAAAAATCTACTTAAAGCCGCTCTTTTGGCACTACGTGCAACATGGGCTTTACTAACAGGTGGCATGAAGGCGTACAATGCGACTATGGCTCAGGCTAAAATTCTTAGTATTACCAATCCGTGGTCTGCTCTTGCCACGGTTCTTACCGTTGTAGGCGTTGCTGTATATTCTGCGGTTAAGGCTTGGCAGGCGCACAAAAAGGCTGTGCATGACAACTTGCAAAGCGTTAAAGAAGCCAATGCAATAAAGAAGCAGCAAGAAGCCATTAATAAGCGAGTTGCAGAGAGCTACATTGACGAGAAGACACGCGTGCAGCAGCTTACTAAGATAATCCGTTCAAACGCATTCTCTATCGGAGAGCGACGGAGCGCTATTGCCGAACTACAAAAAATAATTCCGGACTACCACGCAACAATCAAGAACGAGGGTAAGCTTTACGAGGAGAATGCTAATGCTATCGATGACTACATCAAAAAGCTTGACCAGGCAGCTATGGCAGAAGCCATCTACGAGCAGAAGAAAATACTTGCGAAAGAAGTTCTCGAGCTAAAACAGACGGAGAGACGCAAGGTGAATAATATTAAGCATGTTAATGCAGAGATGAAAGCTCACCCAGAAGCATATCGTTCCTATGGTACTTATGTATATGCTTATGGATCTAATGGTGAAGCTTTAGAGGCAGATGGTAATAGACGACTACAAAAGAAACTTGTCGAACGCGCTGTACATGAAAAGGCCCTTGAAGAAACTCGAAGCAAACTACGAATAAAAGCAGCCCAAGGTCGCGAACTTGACAATCTCATAAATTCCGACGAGGGCTTACGCAAAGCGTTCGCCAATCTAACCATAAATGGCGGTGGCAACGGCAGTGGTAATGGTGGTAATGGTGGCAACGGTGGTAATGGTGGCAACGGTGGCAATGGCGGTGGTAATGGCGGTGGCAACAGCAATACCACTAAGACAGATCCAAAGAAAGAGAAGTACGACAAAGAGAGTTCTGCACTCAAGCATACGCTTGACACCGATGAACTGGCTCTCAAGCAGCAGCTCGAACGTAAAGAGATAGACGAAGACGAGTATGCTAAGCGAATGTATGAGAAGAAACAGCAGTATTATGTTAAGCTTGTAGACCTCCAAACAAAGTACGACCAGGACACTACACAAACACAGCAATCGATGGTAGATGCTGCTATCGCCGAGAACAAACGACTTGTTGATGTTCAGGAGCGACAGATGACAGAGAGCCTTGACGCAAAGACGCGTGCATACAACGCAGAACAAATGACACTTCTCCAGCAACGCACACAAGGAGTGTTGACCGAAGAGGAATATAACGAGAAGCTAAAAGAGGCAGAGAGACAATATCACCGAGACCGTCTCGCCATCATTCAGGAGCACGGAGGCGATGAGTACGATGAACAGAAGTGGCTACTCGACAAAGAACTGGAGGCTGTACGTCAAAATGAAGAAGATAAGAAGAACGCACAAATGGAGGTGCTCGAGGCACAATATGACAACGCCGACAGTGCAAGTGGCCAAATGGCAGCTGTGCAAACCATGTACGAACAACAACTCATTACATACGAGCAGTTCCAGGAGCGCATGACGGAGATAGCGCGAAACAAAGAAGAGGCACGCAAGGCTATTATGCAGCAGTCGTTCGATACGGTGAACACTATGTTGTCGGCTGCATCGTCATACTCGCAAGCGTGCTCTGATCTCGAAACGGCTCGCATCAATGCCAACTACGATAAACAGATAGAAGCAGCAGGCAACAACTCTGCAAAGAGAAAAAAACTTGAAGAGAAACGTGACAAAGAACTCGCTGCAGCCAAGAAAAAGGCTAACAAGCGAGCTATGGTTATACAGTTAGCTCAGGCTGTTGCATCAACAGCGATGGCTGCTATCAATGCCTATAGCTCCGCTGCGCAAGTTCCTTTTGTTGGTTATATTCTCGCCCCTATAGCTGCAGCTACAGCTGTTGCTGCAGGTATGCTACAAATAGCCACTATCAAGAAGCAGCAGCAGGCGCAGGAGGCTGGCTACTACGAGGGTGGCTTTACGGGCGGTTCAAGCTATCGACGCAAGGCGGGCATCGTGCACGAGGGCGAGTTCGTAGCTAACCACAATGCGGTGAACAATCCGCAGGTTCTGCCAGCTCTGCAGCTCATCGACGAGGCGCAGCGCAACAATACGGTCGGTTCGCTTACTGCAGCAGACATATCGCGCTCGCTCGGTCAGGGCGGTGCTACGGTGGTGTCTGCGCCATCGGTGACGGTCAACACCGACAACTCAGAGCTGAATGCTACCCTCGGCGAAGCTCGCGATGTTATCGACCAACTATCGCTGGTGCTCGCGCAGGGCATACATGCCAAGTGTTACATCGATGGCGATGATGGCATTGCCAAGAACCTCGACCACTATAAAAAATTAAATTCACGCACATAACATAAAATATAACATGATACACTGCACTTTAGACGGCAAGGTAGCCTATCCATCATCCTCTGAGAAGATAAAAATAACGTTGAACAACCCATACGTCCAAGACTCCGGCACGTACACGTACGACATATCATTCCCGATGTCGATACACCAGAATGCTGTTGTCTTCAATAATATCCACCGCCTCGATGTCAGAAAACGCATATCGTCATTCGAGACCTGCGAACTCTACGCTGACAACAAACTTATAATATCCGGCAAAGGCACCGTCACGTCTGTCAACAATACTACCGTAAAGCTGCAAATCGTTGGCGGTGCTTCACGCATCAAGTTTAACTCGAAGTTCGAGAAACATTTTATAGACAAGATTGACTATCCATCACCCTACATAACAAAGGGCATAAATCGCTCGCACTATGATAAAGTGGGCATTAGTGAAGTTCCCGTGAAAAGAGGATTCGGTGCTTTGATGATAGATCTTACCGACTATAATATGGTTGGTACTCCTGGCGTAGTCGCTTTTAATCCAATATTCGACGAGAAGACTGGCTGTACGTCAAATAATATCGCCAAAATCAAACCGGACAAACTCACTATAAATAACATTACGTACAAGAAAAAGACCGTGGCACTTATGACATACTTAGCCGTGCAGCCTTACTTGTTTTACGTATTGAAACAAGTGCTCCAATACGAGGGCTATACACTCATACGCAATGATTTTGACTGCGAGCCATGGAATCGACTTATAGTCGCTTCTGCTCGTCGTACGGCTCTTATTAAACGTTCCCTGCCGCATTGGTCGGTTTACACCTTTATCGAGGAGGTGCAAAAATTGCTGAATGCCAGGTTTATTTTCGACGAAGTGAAGAAAACCGTTAGCATTCTGCCTTTCGATGAGGTGAATTCGAACTCTGCCATCACTTATGAGTGTCTCGACGAGTTTTCTTCAGAATATGACGAAGATGGGGTGAAATACATTTCGACATCGAATATTGAGTACGAATTTGACCAATCTGCAGCACGAGACTGGCGGGACTGCATACCTATTTCTGTTTTCCGGGAGTTTACAACAAAAGAATACCCTTCGGTTGACGATATGCTTACTGCTGCTAATAAGATGATGACCAAAGAGCGCCGAACTACCATTTTTAAAGTCGGATGCGACTATTATGTTTGGGCTATTCTCTCAGATAAAACGGGGTCATTAGAACCCTTAGGAAAACCAGGTTCCTCAATAAATACAGAGCAATGCGTACTCTGCGGTTTATTTAGTCCAGTCATTCGTGATACAGAGAGTGATGATAGTGTAGCATTAAAAATAAGTCCTGCAGCTATCGTTGAGGGTAAGGTTGACGCAAGACCCTTCTCCTATTCTCAGATAAGTGGCATCCACGTGTGCTTAGCTTCCGTACCGAACACCAATGACTTTTCTCTCGACAAAACTTCATCTTCTGACGACGACACTTACATTTCCGTACAAGATGCAATGGAGGGCAGCGATATAGAGAGCAACGACGCAGAGCCTGATGAAGGTCAGCTCCCCGTGATGTTCCAGGGTGTGAACGTGGTAAATATTGTGAAACGACAGACATGCTCGTATTCGTCAAGACTTGAAAACGAGGATACCCTTGCAAGGTTCCCAACTACACTCACTGACTATCGACGTTTCCCAGACTGGGTCGGCAGCGGTGAAACAGCTTCCCTTTCCCTCAACATATTGCCTCGCCGAGGCTATCGCGACGAGGAAGGCAAGTGGCATTTCGGTAGCTGGGGAGCAGGGCCTGCAGTGGGCTATGACACAAAAATAAATATCGACACCCATAACCTCCACAATATCAAGTTCATCACAGATGAAATACCCGACCCCTCAAAAATCTACATCTTCCGAAACCAAAAGTTTATCTGCCAAAAGATAGAAGTAGAGGTGGCTGATGGTAGCGTGAACCGCGTGAAGACCGGCTACTTCTACAAGTTTTTATAAGTCGCCAACAAAGTGCTTTGTACTCTCGTGCGCCACCTTCGGACTCTTCAGATACCTATTGGTAACAGATATGTCCGAGTGTCGCGCTTGGTCGCGAGCTACGACAATGCCTTCGGCGTTGGCGAGGTCGCGAATTCCGGAGTCCTTCAGGCTATAGAACTGGTACGTGTCGGGGAAGCAGAGAGCTTTCCGGACACGTACCCATTCTTGCCTAAAGCGGTTCACCGCTATCTGCTCACTGCCCGGACGTATGTGCTTGCCGAAGAGATAGTCTTGTGACGGGTGGCTGAATACGCCCTGCTCGATCATCACCTTCAGTAATGTGTCGTTGAGTGCTACCGCCTGCTCCTTGCCGTTCTTCGCCACCTCTGCAGGTATCGTTATGCACTGCTCCTTTATTGATATGTCGCCTATCTTGATGTGACGCAGTTCTTCCGGTCTGATAAAGGTGTAATACTCCATCAGACAAGCGAGGTAGAACGCCGGACGCTTCTCCTTTGTGTACTCCTTCAATCTCCGCAGATCCTCGGGCTTGATGCTGTCGCGGAACTTCTCGGTCTCCTTCATCATCTTGATACTCTCAACGAAGTTCTCAGTGATGTACTGCCTATCCACAAGCCACGTGGCGAAGGTTGACAGCCATGTGCGATAGTTGTTGCGAGTCGTGGCAGACCGCTCCTTGTCGAACACAATGTAGTCAAGAAAATCAATGACAAGGAGTCGGTCAAACTGATGTACGTACTTTATGCAGGTCTTTGCCTCGTCGATGTAGGAGAGCAATACCGCCAAACGGCTACGATAATCAGTAGCCGTCTTCGCCTTTATCATACTCTTCTTCTCAGCCACCTTCAGGTAATCGGTGTAGCGCTTCACCACGGCTTCCCATGTCGTATAGCTACGTGCCTTATCATTATTGACAAATGGGTTCCAGCCGGCTGTGAGCTGCTGCGTGAGGTTAGTGATGAGCACGGTGGCGATGTGCTTACGCTCCTTTAGCTTGTAGCCATCGAGCATATATTTCTTGCGACGGAGCCCGTCAATAGTGGGGTCGTAAGCATAAAAGTCTACATACCAGTGTTTACCTGTATGTAACCGCGGAAGAGTATATCCTACTATATCTCTTACAGATAAAAGTTTTTTCGCAGAAGTGTACATTTTTTTACATTGTTCGCCAGATGGCAACCAATGCTATTAAACAATCAGCGTCCGAGCTACCGTCCGAGTCTCCGCAACGCCCATAAACAATTAATGGCCGAAGTCCCTTTGTATAAAGGAATTTCGACCATTTGTAGTTGCGGAGGCAGGATTGAGCTGCTATTGCTGATATATTCTACCCTCTTGAGGCAATAGCTTTGGTTATACATTATTGCATTATTAATGGTCTCTATTCTGTCCATATTGCAGGACCATGTCAAGCCTCGCACCAAGTTCAGCATTGACATTTTTTAAATCTTCTATGCGCTGGTTTTTCTCTTCTATGAGCATTTTCAGAGCTTTTACCTCAGCCTTTAACGACGTCACATCGGTATTTACATAGCTACTATTAACCACATTATAGTGTCCGTTTATAGTAGGTACGTCCGACGTACCGTCCGACTTTATTAAGATATCCTCTATTGAACATCCTAAGACCTCAGCCATTCTCACTAATGTTGACACTTTGACATCTGGTCGAGCATCAAAGTATGTTATAGTATTGTGCGTCTTCGCTCCCCAAAGACTCTTGCTAAACTCACCAATACTAATACCTGCTCGCTCAAGCAGTTCTCTCACTCTTTCACTTTTTACCGTATTATTTTCGTACCTCATACTTAATAAAGGTTAAATCCCACTTTGTTAAGGGTTGAAATCTCAATAAAGTAGGTATTAGTCCATTTTTTGTTTATATCTTTGCAGCAAAGTTAGACACTAAAAACGACATAAACAAACAAATGGAACAGATTTTCAATTCATTGGCCCCGGAGGGTTACTTCGCTAACCTGACGAAAAAAGAGAAGGGTAAATTTCTCAGATACCTGATGGTTACATACGATTTGAACTATAACACCATCCGGCGTAAGCTATCTGGAGTCGCAGCTTACCAGCTTAACACTCTCGAGCGCATGGCTTGCACGGAGGCTATAAAAAAGGAGGACTTATGGCGATACTAAAATTTTTGGAGTTTTTCGTTACACCAGACGGCTTTGTTTACTACAAGAAGCCTGGCGAAGAGTCCAAGCGACTCACCAAGTTCAATACCGATATTGTTGACGAGCTGCACAATGTCATCAAGACGAGGTTCCCAGAGGGATACGCAGCACTTGCTAAGCTATATCGCCGTAATACCTTCAAAATGGTTGAACGTTTTATACGCTGCAACTTTGGCGAGCACGACCTACTGACTCAAGACATCGAGCACGATATCTTGCACTTTGAAGAGGTTCGATGCCCGCTACGCGGCATGTGTGAGTTCGAGCGAGTGATATGTCGCCCTAAGACAATGGTCAATCTCTCTAAATGCGAACGAGAGATAGCCGATCTATACCTTGAGGGGCTTACTTTTACGCAGATCGCCGAACGGCTCGGCAAAAATGCACATACTGTCAAAGTGCAGCTCATGCGCATCAAGGTCAAATGTGGCGTTAGTCATTGTCGCGATATCATTAGAGTCTTACGTCTTAACAACTACTAAGTGGTTCTGATCTGCGACACGTGCAAGCATAAGCGCAACTGCATTAACGGACGCTTTTGCCTAATTAAAAACAAATATGTTGAATACATTAATATAGAGAAATGCGAATATGATAACAATAGAACAATACATAAAGCATATCGATAATCTGAAGGAGATGGGGCTGCTATCTAAGGACTTTCGTGTCGTACAATACAAAGATGGCTGCCTTCTTGGTGTGAATGGCAAGTGTGAGGCTTTCGAGGAAGAGCCTCTCGACTTCAAGGACTATATATGGTGGATAGACGGTTACGCTTATCGCCCAGTCTGTCGAGCACGAATGCAGCCCACTGTAGTTCTTGACGATGAAGGTACACTCGAACTCAGAGATACCCCATTTTTCAGTGCGTTTATCCCTTCGCTGAGCATCGATATAAAGATCCTCTGAAAACAATAATAAAGTGTGATATCGTGATTTTGTAGCAGCCATGCGTTGCCACTATCTTTGCAAAGCGAATAAAACCCAAGCGAAATGATTACAGTAGAACAAATATTAAACGCAACAAACGGAGGTTTGGATATCATTCTATCCATATATCCGCAGGCGCGCGACTGCGTACACCAGAAGAACAAACACTTCTCCATACGCAACGAGCGCACGCCTTCAGCCTCCTTGCGACAATTCAACTCAAAAAAATATGGCGCGATATGGCAGGTCACGGACTTCGGCGGCGAAGGTCGTGGCGAAAATGCCATAGACATCTTTATGCGCGAGAATGGCTACGACCGCTCACGCTTCAACGAGGCTATACTAAAGCTGGCGGCACAGTTCGACATACGCGACGAACTCGACCGCTCTGTTAACCGTCCAGAGATCCGTCAGCGTGAAGCTCGTGCAGACGAAAAAGACGGAACACGTCCTTTCGAACTCAACGAGAAGTTTACTGAAGCTGAACTCAAGGCACTCGGCCCAAAGGTGACGCAAGACCATGTCGATGCACTTCATTGGCATTCTGTCAAATGGATAGCTAATGTCAAGGACCGTAAGGTGACGGTCAAGTATTCTACCGAGCACTATCCAATCTTCATGCGCGAGTGTGTTATCAAAGAGGCTGTGGGCGACCAGCCGGAAGAGAAGTTCTATAAGGTATATGAGCCTTACAACTGCGACAAAGGCTTCCGTTTCTCGTACACGCCTGCAGGTGCCAAGCCGCGCTTCTACATTAACGGGCTTGCGGAGCTCAAGAAGGCATACCGCGACTTCAATGCCAAGGAAGAGAAAGAGTGGAACGCAGCGCACGAGGACGGCAAACCGTACAAAGAACAAAAGCTGCCAGAAGCGGTTATCTGCTCCGGAGAACGCGACTCGCTTTGCTGCAAGTCCATGGGTTACTTTCCTCTGTGGTTCAATTCCGAGACCTACCAGCTCTCTGTAGACGAGTATAAGGAGATAATGAAGTACGTCGAGGTACTCTACAATATACCCGATATCGACGAGACGGGGCGTCGCAAAGGTCGTGAGCTCGCGCTGCGCTTTATCGACATCCATACGGCATGGCTCCCGGACAAACTTCTAACTTACAAAGACAACCGTGGCAAGCCTCGCAAAGATTTGCGCGACTGGCTCGAAATACACAGCGAGCGCAAGGATTTCCGTAATCTGCTAAGAGTGGCCATGCCGGCAAAGTTCTGGGTGCAATACTACACCAAAGAAGGCAAGATGAAAACGGAGGTGGATACAGCCTGCCTTTATAATTTTCTACAACTTAACGGCTTCTATGCACTCCATGATGACAACTCTGCGGTGACGCAGTTTATACGCGTAGAGGGTAACACTGTGAAGCGCGTCAATGTCAAAGAGATACGTGAGTTCATCCGGCGATGGGTTGTTGATAGATTCGAGGACCGTAACATCCTCAACCTGGTGCTCAATACTACTAAGCTATCTCCTGCAGCTCTTGAGTCGTTGCAAGAGATTGACCTGGACTTCACCAATTACACTCCAGACTCGCAGTTCTTCTTCTTTGCTAACAAGACTGTCGAGGTGTGCGTGCCTACTGTATCTTGTCCGGATGGGTTGAAGGAGTATGATCCAGGTGCAGATAGCTTACACAACTTCGTTTGGGAAGAGAGTGTCATTCCTCATAGATACAAGGCTTTGCCTGATATGTTCCGCATTACGCGTAAAGAGGGTGACAATGGTCAAGCGTTGTTGGATATAGATATCCTTAACGTGAAGAGCAACTTCTTTGGCTATCTTATCAATACCTCACGACTATACTGGCGCGAGGAAACGGAGGTGCCCTTCGGCGATGACCGCGAGGCTTCAGCGGCATACATCAAGGCTCATCCGTTTCGCATTGATGGTGAGGGGCTGCAACCTTACGAGATCGCAGAACAAAAACAGAATCTCATCAATAAGATATTTACATTTGGCTACATGCTACATCGATACAAAGATTATGCGCGCTGTTGGGCACCGATGGCCATGGACAACAAGATAGGCGAAGAAGATGAATGTAACGGACGCTCCGGCAAATCTTTCTTCTTCAAAACGCTCTCGTTCTTGGTTAATACGGTTAAGTTGTCCGGACGCAATCCGAAGCTCATGGACAATCCTCATGTTTTTGAGATGGTCAGCCAGTTTACAGGTATCCTACTGATTGACGATTGCGACAAATATCTCAATCTTGGCCCGTTCTACGATAACATTACGAGTGATATGACTGTCAATCCGAAGAATAACAAAATATTCACTGTAAAGTTCGAGGATGCGCCTAAGCTTGCTTTTACCACGAACTATGTACCGCAGAACTTCGATCCGTCTACTGAAGCTCGCTCTCTGTATATGGTATTCTCCGACTGGTACCATCAGAAAACCGAGGATAATGATTATCGAGAGACAAGAGATATTCGTGCTGACTTCGGCAAGACTCTGTATGACTACGAGTATAGCGAGGACGAGTGGAACGCCGACATTAACTTTTGGCTTCAGTGTTGTAGGTTTTACCTCTCACTTAAAGACTCTGGCTTAAAGCTGCAGCCACCTATGGCCAACATGGTGAAGCGTCATCTTAAGGCTTCCATGGGTGCCAATTTCGAGGACTGGGCAGAAGGCTACTTCTCACCCGACGGCGAACATCTTGACGAATTCCTGCCACGTGACGACGTCTTCAACGAGTATCAGCGCTTTGCTAACGTAAACCGAATAACAATGCAGGCATTCACCAAGAAACTCAAATCGTTTTGCATACTATGTCCTTGGATTGACTGTATGAATCCGCCTGACCTCTGCAATACGGGCGGTCGAATACAGCGATCAGTGATGGTGGCACCAGACAAGCGCAAAACCAAGGACATGATTTATATACGCTCTATCCCATTAGACACCAAAACAGACGCAATCGAACAAGACCTTTGTTTCTCGACAGAAGACGAGAAACCTTTCTAATATTACTTTATCATTTCGCTTTAATCTTCAATAGGTAGGCGGGCTGCAGGTTTTAAAGACCTATGCAGCCCGCCTTTATTTTTATCGCAAACTCGCTTGCATCATTAACAGACTGTTCCATTCTTCCACAGGTTTTTGTAGGCTCGACTCTCATGGCGGCCTTTTGCTCCCCGACACCCCTTTATTATTTTGTACAAAAACTTTGTGATTTTGTAATGTGATGTTCCAAAAAATCAAAAAGATAAGTAAATTAAGGGGTTACGGCTTGTTCACAAACTATCACAAAAGCCTTCACAACTTCATCACAAAAAAAATAAGTTTGCAACACCATTCGAGCCTTGTATTGGTGTCACATTCTTCAAAGTGCAATCACAAAACGCAACACAAACTTTGTTTAAAGTCAAAACACTGATAGCCATTCACTTAGCCATCATTATCATACAAATCACAACTTCACAAAATTTTCTTGCAACTTTATACTTAGCCGCACGTAAGGTAGAAGAAGGAGCGCACAGAAAACAGAATTATTAAGACTTTTATCTTTACAAAGTAGGTTTATTGGTAAAAATTTCCTACTTTTGTAAGAAAAACAAAATTTCATCTTAAACCAAGTATCTGTGTCAAAATATCTCGTCTACATCTCCTTCAAGCCGTTCATTGCCCAATGGCTGCGCCATCACTTCGGCGACCCTGTAGTGTTTCCAGCTCAAAGTGCAGAGAATGCCTGCATCCGTCATTTCCTCACGCGCCAACCCTCATCCTCACCGCTGACACGTGGCGATGATGATGTTGCTATCTGCATCCCCGACTCAAAGCAGAAGCCGGTCGTCACCTACAACTACCTTTCTGGCAATGCCCGCAAAGCTGTTGCCGAGTGCATCGAGGACACATTCAGGCTCCAGCTTTGGCGCGATCTCGCCGACATAGAGCTGTGCCAGTGCACACTACTCTCTGCTGTTAGAGCGTGGTGCGAGGCTAACGGCATAGATGTCGAGTACGACTACACGCTAAAGATGCGTTTCCAACGTATGCGCAACTCCTACCTCAAGCATGGTGTCGACCTCAGACGCAGATCTCGAGTGCGCGATAATAAAAACTGTTAAATATTCTATAAATCGCACGGATAAGATGCCCATTTTTGTTCGCGCCCGTTCGTCACTTATGTTCAACATATAAATATAGCTCTATATGAAGTCGATAAAGCTCGTTAAGTCTGTAGCTTATGCTTACAGCACCCAACTCGAAGGCTTGGTCCTCATCGCCAACCGTACCATCCGCATCCCCACCAACATCTTGTGGCACTCAATTTGTGTTAAAGATCACCCGTCTATGGTCTCGTCTACCAAGACAGATGACAAGAATAAGGTTATAACCACCACTTTAAAGTTTCTGACACCTGACGATTTGAATATCAAGCGCCATCATCTGGTGTTCAAGGTGACACTCATCGATGGTCGTCAATATCTCGTAGGCTCTCCCTTCCGACCCTACCCAACTATCGAGGTTACAGAGAACTGCCCCGATGCTGTCAAAGATAACCAGCTCAACGAGGTCGTTGTAACACACAAATCTCACGAGATACCCCCATATATTAAGGTATAGCAGTATTTTGTACCACCTGCTTCTCAAGCTACCTTTGTCGTAAATACTTATCATATGGAATATCATCTCGTCATATCAGGCACTATTGGCAGTTGGTGGAATGGTTGTTCTGCCGACTATGTCCGTTATGTACTCAACAAGAATAGTGGTAAAGAAGTGCATGTCGGCTTCTGCTCACTCGGCGGCTTCGTTAAAGATGGCTTGGAGATTAACCAGGCTTTCCGTGACCACGGCAACGTACACGCTCACGCCTTCGGCATGAACGCATCTATCAGCACTATCGCCATGCTTGGCTGCAAGACTATCGACATCGTCAAGGGCAGCTTCTTCCTTATCCACAACGTGTCCACTCTCATCTACAAGTACGAGCAGAGCAACAAGGAGCAGATTGATGCTTTCGTGCGCAAGCTTCAGGCGCAGCGCGACTCGCTCAAGAACTTCGACGACGTGCTCGCCTCTATGTACGCCGACAAGACCGGCAAGTCTGTCGATGAGTGTCTCGCCCAGATGAAGAAGGGCAACTGGCTCACCGCGCAGCAGGCTCTCGACTTCGGACTTGTCGATTCCATACGCGAAGACAAGGAGGCAGAGAAGGCAGCCAACGAGTTTACCGGACAATTTACAAACTCTTACAACATATCTCAATTTAAGGATGCAGGCATACCGCCACTACCTCAATCACTTGCCTCGGAAGACGCTGCAGCTCGTGTCGCGTCAGTGGTTGACGGTAGCGGCAATCCAACTCCGAGCTTCATCGAGAAGACGTGCGAAGGGCTCAAGAACCTCTTCCGTAACCAACACGCATCAAAAACTTCAAACAAAATGATTAAAATCTTTGCTTGCGTCATGGCATTGCTCAATGCCGCTGACGGTTTCGCAACCAACGATGATGGCAACATCACCCTCACCCAGGAGCAGATGAAGAGCATCGACGATCGTCTTCAGGAACTTGAAGAGAAAGACAAGACTAACGCAAAGGCGGTGTCTGAAGCCGGCAAGGCTGTCAAGGAACTCAAGGACCAGCTCGCCAAGGCTCAGAACGAGTCCAAGGATAAGGATGCTCAGATCGCAGCTCTCAAGGCCTCTGCTGGCACCACTACTGTTGAAAATCCTGCCAACAGCGAGGAGAGCTTCACCGCGCAGGAAGTGTTTAACCTTATTAAAGATGTATAACTATGGCTTCTGTTAAAGTAGGCAATATCACATTCGGTGCTGAAGAGCTCTCAAAGACTTTTCAGACCTACCGTTCAGACTTCCTCATGATGCCACTTCTCGCTCTCGGCGCACTCGCAGAACATTGTTCTGTACGCACCGGCATCCGCTACCGCGAGACTGTTGGCGAGATGTCTGGCAATCTCGAACTCTCTAACTACCAGAAGACAAAGTATGAGGACGCAGCTGTAGATATTACACCGCGTGTCTTCCAGACTTTCTTCGGCAACGTGGTGGCAGGCATCGACCCTAACGCTATCTATCAGAGCATTTGGGGCTCTAACGTTACTAAGGGCGACGGCCTGAAGAACGTGCCTATCGTCGTTCAGATCTGCGCATACCTTGCCAAGAAACTTGGCGAGAATATGTTCATGAACGCCTTCACCGCTAAGCACGATCCCGCAGACTTCTCCAAGACTGCGAAGTGGTTCGATGGTTTCAAGACCGTCCTCGACAAGGATGCTGCCGGAACCAACGAGCTGCAGAAGGTGCTCATCTCGACAACTCTCGGCAACCTCGTAGAGGGTACTGATTCTATCACCAAGGACAACGCCGAAGACATCATCAAGGACTTCTACTGGAGTGGTACCGACGCTGCCGCTGCCAAGCTACGTTCACAGCCACTCAAGCTATTCCTCAGCGACCAGGCTTACCACTGCTACACCGAGTGCTATCAGGTCAACCACGGCTCGCTGCCTTACAACCAGAACTACGACAAGCGCACCCTCGAGGGCGCAAGCAACGTAGAGCTCGTTCCGCTTGCAAACGTTCCTGCTGACTTCATGCTGCTCACTCCAAAGTCTAACATCTTCCTCGTGTTCAACCAGCAGACCGAAGACGAGAAATTCCTTGTTGAGAAGTCGCTGAAGAATCACTATGATGTAGACTTCATCGCCAACTACTTCTTCGGCACGCAGTTCCAGAGCGTATCGCCCGAGGTTCTGCGCTACTGGCGCAAGAAGGGCTAAGCGGTAGTCGCTAACATATTTGTTTAACATTAAAACTCATAATTTATGGCAAAATGTACTGGCGCCGCATCTATTTACGGCGATATCTGTTTCACATCGGGAGCGAAGTCGCTCCCTGGTGTACGTGGCTGGGTCTTCGGTATTGCTAAACGCGACATCTTAGGTTGGCCAACCATCGGCTCGGAGACACCAAAAACGATGGACGCTGTCGCTAAGTATACCGGCGACTTCAAACTGGCTTCTGACAAGAAGTGGCACAAGATTGGTCTTATACCTAACGAATCGCAGCTGCAGGTCGAGTCTCAGGGCACTTATGGCTCTAAGACATTCAAGGTCACTGGCACCGCTGTCATTCCCGGCACCGAAGAGGCAGCTACTGGCTACATATCTCTCGCCAACAACGACGAGATGGTCTACCTCTTCATTCAGCGCAACGGCAAGGCACGCATGGTGGGCAGCGAGGCGTTCTCTCCAGAGCTTACGCTCTCGCAGGACCTCGGCAAGGCTGCTACCGATACCAACTCTACAACAGTGCAGGCTGTTGCATCCGACGAGTATCCGGCTCCATTCTATCCGGGCAAGATCGAGACCGAGGACGGTGACATCTCCGGTGCTACCGGCCTGCCTATCGTAGCAGCATAGCATTTTCTTTTTCGCGCAATAAGTAGTAAATTATTGATTGGTTATTTCTGGGGCGGTCCTCACGATAGCGATCGTGTGTACCGCCCTTTTTTAATTTGCATTTAATATGATAGATAAAAAACTTACCGAAGATATGCAGGCGTGGCTCAACGCCGAGAAGCACGACCGCGAGTCTGTTGCCCATGGTGCAGAGATGGTTCTGAAGCTCACACGCAACATGGCAATGTACCAGACCATAATGCGCCGTCCTGAGCGTTTTGAGTCGAAGGTGCGCTACGAGCTTCAGAAGTTCTTGCCTATGCGCCTCGAGAACATGACTACTCAAGATGTCAAGTTACTCGATGCCGAACTTACTCCACAGATAGCAGCTGCCATCGAGGAGCAGGCTAAGTTCGAAGCCGAGTACAAGGCTGAGGAGGACAACGATACTGAGGTTCCTGAGGGTGGCTACCTTCCTGCAGCCTCCGGCATCCGCCCCGACCACGACGACCTTCCAGAGGATGTACGCAACATCTGGGCGGAGAATAAGGAGCGTTGGCTGAAGATAAAGAAGCTCTACAACACTCTGCTAACCTTCGAGCAGCCATGCGACCGCTACGAGTATCTCAAGCAGCTGAAGGACTTGTGGTACACCTACAAGAGCGAACTCGGACGTTATGACGGCTACGTCGCTCCTTCTGACAATACTCAGGCTGAAGGCGAAGAGCCTACACCTGCCGATATCGCAAAGAATATCGCCAATGCGCGCTCGTATATCACCAAGAACGTAGACCGCCTCGCAGAACTTCGCCGTCTGTCGCGCGAGTCCGACGATGCGACTAAGGAGCTCGACGAGTACAACAAACTGCTCGCTAAGGTTCAGGCTCGTGTTGCCGTGCTCAGCGACAACAACGCCCCTATCGGTGACGATCTGAAAACGAAGCTCAATGAAGCAGGCTTGTCCCTTCCGTCCGCTGAGTGACGTTCCCACTCTGTACCATCTCGGTACTGGGCTACACACGCTCGGCTTGCTCAGATGGATTCTGAAGCAGACCGGGCGTGCCGACGTTTACGTATCTACTTTCTCAACCTCCGACGCTTTCCTCTGCGGTTTCCTACGTCTGCGCCGGCGCAAGCTGATAGCAAACGCCACACTCGTAGCCGACCTTAAGGCTGCACGCAAGACGGTGCAGCTCTATCGGCTTATGCAGAGCTGCTTCGACCATGTGCATCTGGCGCAGAACCACTCAAAGATAATGCTTGTCAAGAACGAGAACTATCAGGTTGCTGTTATTAGTTCTCAGAACCAGACCTACGGCGACCGCGCCGAGTGTACAATGATCACTACAGACCTCAAGGCTTACTACTCGTTGCTTGCCGGTCTGAGAGGCATCGTCGACAAATCACTTGAGCTAAATGGATTATTCCAACGACTTACTGACAAAGATAGAAAACTATGCGCGGGAGATGATGACCCCGACGGAGATATCCGCCCTTTTGGGTATTGACGAGCGTGAGCTGTGCGACGACATAGCCACTGTTGGCTGTCCTGCACGCGCGGCTTATGTTCGTGGCGCATCAGCCACGGCGCTTGAGCTTCGCCGCACTCTTCACGATACGGCGCTTGCCGGCTCTCCTTATTCTATTCAGGAGTGTCAGCGTCTGCTTGCTGCCGCTCTTTCTGCTGTCACTTAGCATTCTCAACAACCAATACTATACATTATATATATGCTTCCAGTTAACCTCGATGAATATTCACGCTATGTCACCCTCGACGATGCTGAACTGCGTCAGCTCCGTGTCGCCGAGGGTGTATTGCTGCGTCTTCATCGCATACGCGGCATGTATGCCTATTGGTTGCAGTTCCCGTCAAAGGTTGACAACGACCTGGTGCAGTACGATATGGCTATGTTCAAGGTGTCGCGCTCTCTTGCTTACGAGGATCTGCATCTGGTCAAGGTGCTACTCGGCAATCTTCAGCAGACTACGAAGGAGTTCATGCGCTGGAAGATTAACAAGTCGCTCGAGCAGGACATCGCTGCAGCACGCCGCGCCGGTGACTTCCGGTCGGTGGCTGCGCTCTCTAAGGTGCTCGTGGCTAACAACCGCACCGACAAAGACGACGAACCCGACCTCGAATTCGACAAGATCGTGCCGCAGAACTTCGAGCCGACAGACGATCCTACGGTTCTCGGCATCGAGCGCATCCCTGACCTGCGTGGCAAGATACGTGCTCTCTACAAGCGCTACTCCAACACTATGATACAAGACGCTGATTTTGAGGAGATAAAAGAAGAGATAAAACCCGACGAAGATGAGTGATTGCATTGAACAGCCAAACCTTCAGTATTTCAACGATGCGCAGTATTACGCACTCGCCATGAACACACGCGACGAGGTTATCGTTGCCGGGCGTGGTGTGGGCAAAGGTGCTATTCAGGCGCGCCGTCTACAGTCGTGCTTTCAGGGTATGCCCGGCTCCATGGGTGGCTTCGTGGCTCCGTCCGTCAAGCGTTGCCTGACCAATATCCTGCCCTCCATGCTCATCCACCTCGAGCGATGGGGCTTCAAGCGCGACCTTCACTATGTTGTGGGGCGGCGACCGTGGAAGAAACTCCACTGGAAGTCGCCGATTTTCACGCCGGCAAACTGGGAGAACACCATCAGTTTCTACAACGGCTCCGTCTGCAACGTCATCTCGCAGGACCGCTCGGGCACGTCTAACTCTATGTCGCTCGACTATCTCATCATCGACGAGGCGAAGTTCATCGACTTCGAGCAACTCAAGGACGAGACATTCCAAGCAAACCGTGGTAATGAGATGTACTTCCGTCACTTTCCTCTGCATCATGGCATGACCATCACTTCCGATATGCCCATCACCAAGAAGGGTTCCTGGTTCCTCAACTACAAGGATAAGCAAGACCCAGAACTGGTGGAGGTCATCGAGGGGCTGGTCTACCAGATATGGCGACTGAAGCAGAAGCTGCTGAAGACTCCCGACAAGCACGAGCAGATCCAGCGACGCATAGACGAGTACAACAAGCAGCTCAACTTCTTTCGCTCGCAGTGTTTGCTCTACCGCGAATATTCATCGATCGAGAACCTCGCACTCCTGGGCGAGGAGTTTATACGCCGTGCCAAGCGCGACCTCCCACCGCTCACCTTCGCCACGTCTATCATGTGCCAGCGTGTGAGCATATCGGCTGACGGCTTCTACGGTGGCATGAGCGAGACCGCCAACCTATACACGGCACCCAACGAGAGCGTGCTCAACCTGCACAACCTCGCCAACGCCGAGGGTGGTGCGCTGCCTAACGACTGCCGCATGGATGCCGACCGCAACGACAAGCTGCCGTTGCTGATAGCCTTCGACACTAACAACCTCATCAACTGGCTCGTCGTCGGTCAGGTGCAAGGCTCGAAGCTGCGCGTGCTCAAATCGCTCTTCGTCAAATACGAGCGCAAGATCCCTGAGCTGCTCGACGACTTCAATACGTACTACCACTATCATCGCCGTCGTCAGATAATCTTCTACTACGACTCTACCATGGTGGGCACCAACTGGGGCTTGCACTACAACGACCCTCATAAAGAGGTGGTGCGCACGCTGCGCTCCATGGGCTGGGCGGTGCGCGAGGCTTATCTCGGCAACCCGATGAACCACGTACAGAAGAACGCTCTCATCAATAATATGTTTCGCGGGCGTGCTCGTCTGCAAGTGCTCGTCAACCGCGACAACAACCCAGACCTGCTCATCTCCATCACCTCTGCCGGCGTGTACAACGGCAAGAAGGATAAGCGTGGAGAGAAGCTCGCAGAGACCGAGGAGGATAAGCTGGAGGCTCGTACCGACGGCTCCGATGCCTTCGACGTGCTCTGCATAGGCGCGGAGACCAAGCCGGTGTTCCAGGGCACCGGCGGCACAACCAACACATACGGCTAAAATCTCATTTCTCATTTATTTTTTGTTTATACTTTACACCGCTGGCGCGAGATGCGTCGGCGGTTTTTTGTTGGCAATTGCCAAACGTATTTCTATTAATGTAGATCCTTATCTACCTTTGCTTATGTAAAAATCTATTTATATGAGCAACAATATTGACAACATTGTAACACTTGCCGACATCTGCGAGGTCCTGCAGGGCAAGAACGTTGACAAGAAGAAGACCAACGAGCGAGGCGAAGGTTTGCCTATTGTTGTTGGTGCTTCTGACCTTGTACAAGGCAGATTTGTACCTAAGCGATGGTGCAAAGAGAAAATTAACGCCCCCGTCTTTTCTGAAGAGGGCGATATACTGATTTCGGTGATTGGCACGCTTGGCAAGATGGGGGTTAATGCCGATGGTCCAGCGGTGTTGTCTAAGCACGTTTGCGCATTGCGTCCTAAGCAAGGTGTGTCGCGCCAGTATCTTATGGCTGTTATATCACGCCTGCTACTCGATGCCATACCCGATACTGCAGACGATGTGGTACTCGGCTTTCAGAACAAGGTGGATATCGATGTGCTGAAGAAGATACGCTTCACGCTTCCGGCACTGTTCATCCAGGAGTGGTTGGTGTCGCGCCTTACCTCCATTGCCACTATGATACTTGCCTATAAGGGTAAGCAGGAGGATTTTCTGTCGTGCGACGGCATCATCTCTGTTATAGAAAAAGAGCGTAAGGAGCAGCGGGCGCACATGCGAGGGTTGTCTGAAAAACTGGGTAAGATTGCAGATATGCTTGAGAATCTTCCACCAGACAGCGACACGCTACAGATGATAGCTGATGCCCGTAGCGCATATTCAAGGCTTTTAAAAATTCAATAAACATATATAAACATGAAGATAGACAAATCTGTTGTGGAGGTGTTGAAGACCTCCGAGTTTGATGGTGGCCTTTTACGTCTGCCTGGGCAGCTGGAACGCAAGCTATACGAACGTGTAGCCAAGGTGCTGAAGAGTATCGGTGGCAAGTGGTCGAGTGCGAAGAAGGCATTTGTGTTCAAGGAGGATGTGGGCGACCTTGTTACATCCATAGCCGATACTGGTGAATTTACGCCCGAACGCCAAACATTCCAGTTCTTTCCCACTCCCGAAGCTCTTGCCCGTGAGATAGTAAAGGTCGCTGACATACGTGCAGGCGAACGCACCCTTGAGCCCTCTGCTGGCCAGGGTAACATTGCTCAGTTCATGCCTACACCCGACTGTATAGAACTCGACCCGAAGAATCGAGCCGTACTTATAGAGAAAGGCTTCCGTGTCGTTGGTGACGACTTTATGACGTTTGAGCCTTCTGAACCTTACGACGTGATTGTTATGAACCCACCGTTCTGCAAGCGACAAGATGCTTTGCATATTCTCAAGGCTATATCCATAGCCAAACGCAAGGTGGTAGCTATAGCCTCATATGCTGTTATGTGGCGTACTGACGGCCCGTACAAGGAATTGCGCGATGTTGTAGAGCATCTGGGTGGCTATATTAGCGAACTTCCCGACAAATCGTTTAAGGAGTCCGGCACGATGGTAAAGACCGCACTTGTAGTAGTGGAAAAAACTCTTTAGTTCTTTTTGTTGATTAGGTTATATTAGTGTAAGCCGCTGGCGCGAGATGCGTCGGCGGTTTTTTATTTATACCTTACTAACAAAATAGTTAGTAAATAATTTGCATACTATCTAAAAAATTAGTACCTTTGTATTGTTCAATTAATAAACATCATTTATGAAAAAACAAGAAACAATCAAGATGAATGTCACTCCCGACGAGGAGGAACTCATCAAGGCAATTCGCAATTACTGCAACAGCTATCCAAATGGTTATCCCGAACTGCTCGACTATGCGGAGGATTTGTTCCAGCGAATGACTGACATGCCGAAAGACTAAGAACAAACGGTTCTCCCTTCGGGGAGAGCCTTTAACAAAAAGATATAAACTTAACGATTATGGAAGTAGTAGTAAAACAGAAACAAGAGAAAATTACCGATATGAAGAAGCGTATGCGTGACATTTACCTTGCTGTATCATGGCGTGAGATATCGCGCACGTACTTCGACAAGTCGGTGTCATGGTTTCAGCAGAAGATGTACGGCATCGACGGCAATGGTGGCGTTGGAGGTTTTACCCCCGAAGAGGCAGACCAGCTATACTGTGCTCTAAACGACCTCAGCGACCGCATACGTCGTGCTGCGGACAACATTAAAGCTCCGGCTACTGATGTGCCGTTTAATTGAACAACAAGTCGCCGTTGAGCTTACGGCGCGCACCCAGCCTCGGAGCCTCACGGCTTCGGGGCTTTTTTGTTGGCAATTGCCAACCTCGCACCGTCTCGCCTTACCGCTGATGAGCGTCCTCGATGTGGCGGTGTCTTTCACGATGGACGCAAAATCGACAAGCCAAAATCACATACTCGTCACGACCTTCTGCATATTCCGCTAAAGGCGAGGGCGGCAATTGCCAACTCGGCGCAGGGCGGTGTAGTGCTGCATAGACAGAAAGTCTTGCACCCTGCAAAATCGTAATGCTTAACTCGTTGATTTTTAAGCATTACGATTTTGCAGCTATGGAAAAGGTACGCAAAAACGCGCTCATTTCTCTATTCCGGGCTTCTTTTTATTGCGGAAAAGAAGCAAAAACGCTTGCGAAAACAAGTTTTCGAGTGGTATTCTCCGGTAGAGAATGCTATTTTTACATCTTGCGCTATTCCGTTCGAGAGCATTTTTAGATGATTATTGTACATCGGGTGGAATGTCGTTTTTACTTCGCGAATTTACGGCGGACGGCTGCCACCCAAGCACCGATGCTCTAAAGTGACGGAAATTTTACAGCAGCCTTCCGACTTTTCTTCCTACGGCTTCCTTAAAAAACTCGGTTTTCCATAAAATTTCAATCCCTTTTGCTTGTCCTCTCGCCTTGCTTCCACCGTCTTTTTGCGGCGTAAAAAGCGAAATTCGACCCGACGTGAATAAAAAAAACTCTCAAACGGGCTACAGATGAGATGTGTAAAAAGCTCTCTTCTCGCCTCTGAGAATAAATTTAAGGAGGACAAAAAATGAAAACAGCCACTTTCTACAGCTATTTGCCCAAGCGTTACACCGCCAACGACGCACATACCGAGCGCGTAAGACGTTTTATTTATTCGTTCAAGCGTGGCGACCGCCATGCGGTAGACTTCGCCATAAACATCGTAAGCGAGTGCCTTAATAAATGGTACGGCGCAAGCAATCAAGACTATGTGCTCGTGTGTATTCCTGCGGCTACAAGTGCCAAGTATAACCGCCGCTTTAAGCGTTTCGCTGAGGAGGTAAGCAAGCGCACCGGCATACAGAACGGCACGGCACACGTGAATATCTTCGGCATACGCGAAGCGAAGCACAACAACGCCGCGCACATCGTCAGCGAGTCGTATGGCTACCACGTGAGCACCGACCCCGACTTCTTCGCAGGCAAGAACGTGATACTCTTCGACGACCTCATTACTACAGGAGCCACGGCGGAGGAGTTCGCCGAAGAACTCGCAGCTGTAGATGCTAACGTCATCGGCGGCTTGTTCCTCGCACGCACCAAACTTATTCGCAATTTATAACCATTAAAGCTAAACAATATGAACAATTTTTCAGAACTCGTTCGCGAAGAACGCCCCGACTACAAAGTATATAATAGCGGTTTCGACTCGCTCAACAGCGTTGAACTCATAAGCCTAATAATAGGGCAAGGCAAAAGCACGCACGCAGCCATGCAGCAGGCTCGCCAGATAGTGAACATTTGCGGCGGCAGTCTTCGCGACATCGCCACCCGACGCGCCGAAGAGCTACAAGTAGTGCAGGGCGTAGACCCCAAGAAAGCAATGACACTACAAGCAGCGTTCGAACTCGCTAAGCGCATCGAGCGCGAAGCAGCAGCCGACCGCCCGAGCTTCAGAACCGCCGAAGACGTTTGGCGATACTTCCGCCCGATAGTGGGCACGGCAGACCACGAAGAGGCGCACGTGCTGCTCATGAACAATAATTTCAAGCTGATTAAAGCCGTGAAGCTATCAAGCGGCGGACTCACCGAGACAGCCGTAGACGTGCGCATCATATTGCGCGAGGCTCTCGTCAACAACGCCACCACGCTCACCCTGATACACAACCACCCAAGCGGCAACCCATGCCCGAGCCGCGACGACGACCGCATCACGGCGACGCTAAAGCAGGCGTGCTCTACAATGCGGCTCTATCTTATAGACCACGTCATCGTGACGGATAGCACATACTACAGCTATTCGGAGGAGGGCAAGCTATAGACCGCACCGCACCGACCTCACGCATCGGGGTCGGTGTGGTCGCAACCATTTCGTTGAGCTCAACAAAATGGTTGCTTCTCTTCCCCCCCACCGCCCTTCCGCCCGCCGCAAAAACGCCTGCAGCATTTTTGCGGCGGGTCCCAAAGAGGTAAAAAGCCACCATTTAGAGGCTTTTTTAATATTTCGTAGTAAAATAGTTATTGTTTTGTTTGGTTATTCGTAGTAAAATTACTACCTTTGCAGTGTTGAATTATTAAACAAGCGATCTATGAAAAATGTAAAAGTTTCTAAGATTCTGAGAATCTTGGCTGACGACGGTTGGTACTTAGACCGTTACAACGGGGACCACCGAGAGTTCAAGCACCCTACAAAAAAGGGTGTTGTGACTGTCAACGGCAAGCCTTCAACATCTATCTGCGGATGGCTCCTCAGTAGTATTGAGCGGCAGTCGGGGCTTAGGTTCTAACAAATCGGGGTGGAGCTAACGCTCCGCCCCACCTTTAACATTAAATAGACGCGTGGTTTGATGTTCAGCAAAGTAAGGTGGCGGTCATGCTGCCACCTATTTTAAGATTAACATATAAAAAGATATATTATGAACAATGTTGTGATTAAAGCGGCTCGAACTGAAGACGGCTACTGTTGTGCTTGCGACTTGTTGCCGGGTTGGGTCGTTGCCTACGATGGCGACCTTGAGGGCTTTAAGGAGTATGTCCAGGAGAGTGTTGACTTCTGGCTCGAAGGCAGACGTAAAGACGGTGATGTATACCCGGCTGTCTTCGATGGCGAATATCAGCTTGTCTATGATTTCGACGTGGCTACGTTGCTCGACTACTATCGTGGCATATTCTCGTTTGCCGCTCTTCAGTCAATAACGGGCATCAACCAGAAGCAGCTCTCACACTATGCGAGCGGCTTGTCGAAGCCGCGCCATCAGCAGGTGGAGAAAATAAAGTCGGGATTGCGCCGACTTGCCAAGGATATTGAAATGGTCACTGTTTAATAAATTCAACACTGCCGCCAGACCATGCGGCATATAAAAGATCTATTTATTCCCTCGGTGCGTGACGCATCGGGGGATTTTTCATTTGCGTGTCTCCACGAAAATGATTAACTTTGCAGCATCGAATTTTAAAACATTTATATAGCGGTGGGAGTCTGTGAGGATTTCAGCCGCTTTTCTTTTGCCATATATTGCTTAATCAAATTTTTATTGCTAATTTTGTGCAATGTTTTAAAATTTTGAAAAAATGAACAATGGTGATATTACTGTTATAAATAATTATGTTCAAACAGTCTCGCACTCATCTTCATATTGGATGGTGAGGACTATGGGTGGTGAATACTACAATGACTTTGTCGAGAATGGATTCATTGCTGTTGGGCATAATGACATCCTTCTAAAGGATATAAATGATATATTGACCAATGAAAACACAGCGATGAAGAACTTGCGCAAGATAGTAGCAAATCTTCATCCTGAAATCAACCGTCCCGGCCATGTAGCTTCGCAGCTCATACGCTTTTGCCATGAAATAAAACCTGGCGATATAGTTGTTGTTCCTGGGTATTCTTCATTCAATTTAAGTATATGCCGTGTCAAAAGTGCTGTATATGAGGAGCCTAATATTGTTGAAGGCAATGGTCGGTGTCCGTTCATGAAGAGAATAGATGTAGATATCCTAAAGTCTACTTCTCGCACTGTTCTGCCACCGAAAGCCCAGCTAATGTTTAATTCTCGTCATCCAATCTCAGACATTTCAGAATATGCGGCATATATAGACTCTACGCAGTTTGATTTCTATAATAAAGATGATGAGACACACATCGTTCTAAGAATAAAGACAGAAAACGAAGTGGACGTTTCCACATTTTACGAAATTCAACAATTATTTATACTTGCAGAGCAGTTTTGCAAAGAGAATAATATAGAAGACTCAGCAAAAGATGTGTCTATGAAAGTGCAGATGGAGTCGCCTGGTTTGCTTCATTTCATTTCAAAGAAAAAGAACATATTATCTACCGTGGGGATTATAGTACTTCTCATTAATGGTGGCGGTTTGGAATTCAACAATAAAGATTTCCAATTTAAACTTAAAACAGATGGTATCATTAAGAATGTCAGCGAATTTCTCGATCGTAAGACCGACCGGGAAATGCGTGACAAAATAAAGGATTCATTGGACTCGCTTCAGATAAACACTCCCGATGATTTCCAAAAGGCCATGATTGAGCTTTATAAGACACAAAACGCCAATCGTAAAGCTTATTAGTATGGATAATGATAAAACGGTATAAGCATTATGGCAATGGCTATGCTTATGGCAATAATAATAACCTCAGTCTGTTCTTTCATCTGCTTGCTGTGGCTGATTTTTACTACAGCAATGCGGATGAGGGTCATGGGCAACGTAGCTATTACTACAAACGTGCTCACGAAAGCCAATATGTTGCCAAGTATACTGAACATGATAATGGTTGATTTCTTCGATACAAAGTTAATAATTATATTTATAACTTGCTGCATTGCAATGGCAATTTAACTAAAATGTTACTTCATTTATTCAGATATTAGTATACTTTTCAAAGATTTGCCCTCGGTGCGTGACGCATCGAGGGCTTTTTATCTCCATTTCTCTCCAATTCTCGCCAAATTGGAGCGTTTTTCTCCCAATCCCTCAAAAATTCCTCGCAAATTCCTTGCACGTTCAGATTTTTATCTCTACCTTTGCCATCGCTAGAATTAACATGCGGAGCACTCCGCATAGTGTGGAGAAGCAGACAGAATACGGCGGTTCGCCTTCCACGTGTTTTTTAGCCCTTTGTGGCGGATAAGCATGTTAGTTCTAGCAGACGAGGAAGTGCGAGCCGCTTTTTTCGTACCCCTACGTCAACCCGCGCCGGGCGGATCCCAGCAATAAGGCTAGAACTAACATCATTATGCAAACAACTGCATCTATCCAGCGCACAGCTCATTTGCGCCCGTTGAGCATCAGCACCGCCCCCATCAAGGCGTGGCTCAACGGAAAGAGCGAGTTTTACACCAAAATCTGCGAGTTCGAGGTGACACACCGCGAGGTTCTGCGCGTCCACGCAGCCCTCATCTCCGGCTTCGTTGGCGCCGTCAGCGCAGAGAGCAGCATCCTCGTCGCCCTCTGCTGTGTAGCCCTCTCGGGCTACAACGTCTACAAGTTAAACCAGGAGCAGAAAGGAGGCGAAGCATGACAACATTAGATTGTACTCCCGTACGAGTATTGCTCGACAAGGAGAACTTAGCGAACAAGATAGATCTGCTCCGCGACACCATCGACCTCCTGCTCGAGGAGACGGCGGAGATTAGCGACACGGTAAAGCTTGTCGATGTCGCCGACCTTATGCGCAACCTTAACGAACTGCGCCGACAGCTAAACGAAGTTTTAAAAGCACAATAAGCAGAAAGGAGAATGTTATGGAGACAACAAACAGAACAGATAGAGACGAGAACGAAGTACGCCGCGCTGAAGCTATCATTACCGTTATGGATGCTTACCTTGCTTCGCGATCACCGGAGCCTGGCAAATCTCAGCTTGGCGAGGAGTACACGGCGGAGTATAAGACAACGGAGGAGATAGCCGACGAGCTGCACAGCATCATGCCAATACACCCAATGGAGATCGTGCTATACCTGCAGGGCGAAGGCTACGAACTGAAGACCGCTGAGGACGGTACGCTACGGTGGGAGCTCTGGCGCGATATGCACTACATGCTATAAAATAGAGCCATAAGATAAATACATTTTTTTACATTTTTCGCTTGCGGCGCATTCTATGTGAATAGGGTGCGCCGTTTTTGTATTCTTACGTGTCGCGAGCTTGTTATATCTTTGCCGTTGCAAACCAATAACAAGCATTTATGATCACTCTTCTTCAGTCGCTACCCGCAACATGTTTCTCGTCGTGCATCCCCGACGTGATATATTCGTTCACTCCCTCCAGTGGCGACATCGGCAACGCCAGCCGAATAGGCACCACCGTCACCATTACCATCGACGGCAATGAGATATTCTCAGAACGTTTCTTCCCCATCGACGGCAAGATAACACTCGCAGAGCTCGACCGCCTGCTCACTCCGTATGCTCGCCAGAACTTGAGCATCAACCTCACCATCAAGATCGAAGAAGATGACTACGCTTGGGAGGGTGATGGCGGTACTGCCACCATCTCGTCGAAGATCATATACTGCGAGGCAGATATCAACACTTCTGCTACCGACTTTATCAACACGCATTTTCTCACGATGTTAGATGGCGAGAAGCAGACCGCACTAAACCGCTTAGAATACCTACACTACATCGGCACCGACAAGGCTTCCGTCATTGCCGAGTACGACGATGGCACAACAAAGGAGTACTCGCTCTCACCCGTCGGTGGCAATGGTCGCTATACTACGATTGATGTTACTCCGAGCCAGTTCGTTAGCGATACTGATAGTTGTTTATTAGGTTTTTGGGTCCAGGCTGGGCAGCGCAAGTTCCGGTTCTCTATCGATTTAGACGAACCTGACTGCGCTCCCATCCTGGTTTTCGAGAACTCGTTCGGTTGCGACGAGCTGCTCTACTGCACGGGTACACACACCGTGGCACCTACATATAAGCGTAGCCAGAGCTACATCGGCAAGTTTAACCGCAACTACGAGATAGCCGAGACACGCACCTTCAAGGCTGACACGGGCTTCCTCACGTTCGCGATGGCGAATTGGGCTGACGAGCTCTTCCGATCTAAGAGCATACATGTGGTGAACTTCAAAGACGGACACCCCAATGTTGGCAAAGAGATTATTGTCACCGACTCAAAGTCGGAGTACAACAACAACGACGAGACGATGCCACGCTTCACCTTCAGCTACCAGTATGCTCAGCGCAACCACAACGTGTTCGACACGCTGCGCTCCGGACGCATCTTTGACAACACCTTCGACAATACCTTCGAGTGATGGACGCTATACACTTTGCTGACATGCTGCGCCTGCTCGATCAGGCTTATCAGCACCGCTCACTCGTCGACATCCATGCGTGGGAGGGTGGCACCGGCGAGATGCTGCACTACAAGGGGTGGCTGGTGCACCACGTCAACTGGCGAGGTGGCTATGTGCGCCTGCGCAACCCTCGCAACCGCGCCATACGTGCATTGCCACAGATTTTCATTATACAAATCAATAACAAACGTGTTTACTTATGACCAATAGCAACACTCTTCTGCCAACATCGGCGCAGCCTGATGCCGAAGGCTTCCGCCGCTATCGCATAGCTCCGTCGGGCATAGGCTCTGCGGGGCAGAGCAACTCCGTGACTTCCGAGTATGGCTCCGACTCGAACACCATCTTCGACGATGATCGATTGCCGGGCAGTAATCTCGTGCGCCCCATCACCGTCGGCGGCAAGCAGTATAAGTACGTGCAGTGGGGCTACGATGACCAGTTGCCTTATCGTCTGCGCCGCGAGATAATGTCCAACATGATTACGGCGCAGTGTCAGCAGTTCAATATCGTGTCATGCTATGGTCAGGGCGTGCGCTTCGTCGATCGCAAGACAAAGCAAGATGTCTCAGATCCTGACATACTGCAGTTCTGCCTACGCAACTCGCTCCAGGAGGTATTCCTTGAGCAGGCTACGGATATTAAGTTCTACTCGTTCTCGGTGACGGTGGTCATTCTCTCGCGTGACGGCGAGCGTATCGTGACGGTGCGCAACAAGGATGCCTCCTACTGTCGCTTCGAGGCAGCATCGAGCACCCATAGCGGCAAGCCGGAGCACGTGTTCTATGGCGACTGGCGCTTGGGCTTCCTCGACGAGTCGAAGATAGAGGCAATTCCTCTACTCGACTACTGGGACCCATTAGGTGACCTCCTGGTGCGCATGGGTGCTGAACCCGACCCGCAGACGGGTCTGCGACGCAAGCCTACAAAAGACCGCAAATTCGCCATCGTGAGCCGCATGGCAACGCCGGGCACGCAGACATACCCCGTGCCTTACTACTCGTCGATATTCCGCGACACGTGGTTCGACATCTATCGTCTGATAGGCATCGGCAAACGCTACATGATTAAGAACACGTCGGCTCCAAGGGTGCAGATTGAGGTGCACGACGACTACTGGGATAACGTGTGCGACAACGAGATGATCTCTGACGAGCAGAAGCGCCGAGAGCGCAAGGAGCAGGAGAAGCAGAACATCATCGACTTCGTGACGGGCATCGAGAACGCCGGCAAGGCGATGATCAGCGGCTACTACGTAGACCCCAACGGCAAGGAGAACCGCATGGTGCGCATCGTACCGCTCAACGATGCCTCGAAGAAGGAGGGTGGCAACTGGAGCGACGATATGTCTGAGGCTTCTAACGCTCTGTGCTTCGCCTTCGGCATTCACCCGAACCTGGTGGGTGCCACGCCGGGCAAAAGCCAGATGAACAACTCGGGCTCCGACAAGCGCGAGCTCTTCACGCTGAAGCAGGCTATCGAGAAGCCTTGCCACGACGTGATGTGCAAGCCGTATCACGTGATACTCCACTACAACAAGTGGCATGAAAAAGCCACTGTTGACGTACCGATGATCATGCTCACAACGCTCGATAAGAAGCGAGATGCGAAGAAGGTGAGCGCAAGCAATGAGACTATAGAGTAATTATTAACATTCGTCTCGTGGCTTACCAAAGGCTTAACGAGGCTCATAAGGCATAGTATGATAACAATATTCAAAGAAGATTTTGAACGCTCACTGCCAGTGGGCGCATCAGCACACGACGAGGTGTTCGAGGCAGTGTACCCTGCCATAGAAGCAGCACTCAACAATTACTACGACATGCTGCTCGGCGAGCCTGGTGCTCAGCGAGTTGAGTCGACCGACGAGAGCGAACCGTTAAAGTACTACTTTAAGATGTTGGTGTGCGTAGATGCCTTCCTCTCGGTGTTCAGACAGCTCGACCTCGTGCTTACTTCTACAGGCTTCGGCATAGTGTCGAACGACACTATCTCGCCGGCATCGAAGCAGCGTGTTGATGCCCTTGAAGCCCAGCTGCGCACTGCACAGTGCCGTGCGCGTGCTATGGTGGTACAGCAGCTGCGCTCTGAGGAGTGGGGCGTGACAGAGCAGGCGCAGAACTTCGTGCGCCACATATACACTGAGCACTACTTCTTCTTTGCACAAGGCATCCCCAGCCGGTCGTACAAGGACTGGGAGGCTATGCAACGTGCTATCAGCGAGGCAGAGGAGCAGCTGCGTGTGCGCTTCTCCGACGAGCAGATAGACGATGTGCTGAAGGCTTATCGCTGCAAGGACAAAAAGGACATGGCGGAGTACGGAGGCTTCGTGCAGCTGGCGCGCGACTTCGTTGACCTATGGGCTGCAGATGGTGACGGAGCGCTGCACTCCGCTCTCTTCCGACGCATGGAGCGTTTGGTCGAGGGCTGCCCGGAGACATTCTGCATTTACCCCACTACTACGGCGTACAGCTCAGCACACATGCTGACGTTCAGCAACAAAAAAGAATCTTCTGCATTTCTCTTCAATGGATAAAATAGAACTCACATGCCCCAAGTCGTGGAGCGAGCTGACACAAGAGCAGCTGCGCTACACCTTCTTTCTGCTTTCCACCTTCGCCGACAAGGTGATGGTGAAGACATATATGTTCGTGCGCTTCACTGGTATCAACGTCATCAAGAAGAACCGCTTCGGATGGCAGTGTGTCTACCATCCCGAGGGTGAGAAGCGCAGACGAGTGTTCTATCTGCAGCTATGGCAGATACGCTCGTTCCTGGAGCAGCTCGCTTGGGTGGACAGCATAGAGACAATGGACAATAGGTTGGATGTTGTCCAGGGACTCGAAGCTGTTCATCCATTGCTGCAGGAGGACACCGAGCACCATCGCATCATAACCTTCGAGGACTACCTCTGCATGGAGAAGTACTACCAACGCTTTCACTCTACGGGCAATGATGACGCTATCGATGTGCTCGCCTCTTTCCTCTACCGCAATCCCGACTTCTCGCGACCAGCAGAGCTGACACTGACACCTGCGGAGCGCCTTGCCACGCTCGCATGGTTTGCACACGTGAAGGTCGTCATGTCGCACGCCTTCCCACACTTCTTCCGCAGAACGGAGAGCGACGACGACATATCCGAGCTGTCGATGCTGCAGTCGTTCAATGTGCAGCTGCGTGCTTTGACAGACGGCGACATTACGAAAGAGACTGAGGTGAAGCGCACAGACTGCTGGCGCGCTTTGACAGAGCTCGACGCAAAGGCTCGCGAGGCTGAGGAGTTCAAACGCAAATATCCTAAGCTAACAAGTTAATACACGTGATATATGAAAGACTTATTTCCGGCTCTCGACTACTTCGCTCAACTCGCGAAGAGCAACCGCCTCGCCACCGAGCATGACTTTCACCCGTGCCTTTGCTCTGGTCCCGACTCGATACAAGGTGTTATGGACTCGTTCCGCAAGCACAAGAACTTCATCATGGTCGACGACACCACCTCGCAGCAGACATTCAGCAATGGCGTTGGCTATTTCCGACGCGATGTGTACACCGTCTTCATCGTAGCCCACTACCGATACGACGACATGGTGGAGCGCGAGCAGAAATTGAACCTCTGCCGCCAGTTGTTCCGACAGTTCCACTCCAGACTGCTGCACGATCGAGACGGACTCGGTGACGAGCGTTTGACATACCTGCAGCTGAACAATATCTACTCTACAGAGCTCGGTCGCTACGCCATGAATGGCGTGACGGGACTCTACTTCATGGTGCAGAACGAACAACCTATAGATATTAGTTATGAGCAGTCAGAATGGACTTAAACCGAACATGACCGATGCCGAGCACCAGAAGTGGCTCGAGGGTTGGAGCGAGTTTATGGTTAAGATGTGGCGCGAGCGTATGATGCAGTTCGCGCCACCAGTTTACGATACCGGTGCTTTGTCGCGCTCCGTGCAGGGTGTCATACATCCTGGCCCGGTGACATCGATAGAGCACCGTTTTTTGGAGTATGGCATCTATGTGGCGCGTGGTGTCGGCAACGGCTACCGCCACAACAACGGTGGCGACCTGGCATTCCTGAAGGACTGGAAGTCGAACCCACACCACCGGCAGAAGCGCGATTGGTTCTCCAAGAAGTATATGTATTCGCTACACCGTCTCAACGAGTTCGAGGCTGCTTACTACGGCACTACATACAATGGTCTTGTGTCATCATTCCTACGGCAGCTCTTCACTGGTGGTTCAAGCACCATCGACCGCGCGGTAGCACAGCTGTAGAGCTTTTCTCGTTTTTTTATTCTCGCCTTCATCGCCTTATCTTTGTACCATAAAAATAATATCAGAGTAATATGTCAACAAATAACGATAGCCTACGCAAAGACTTGGAGCAGATACGCGACGAGCGTGCTACTCATGCCAACACCGCACAACGCATCGGCAATGCGCTGCTGGGGCTGTTGCAGGTTGTTGAGCAGAAGCTGGACCTAAGCCGTTTTCTGCGACGCGACATTGATGACAAGGCAGAGGGGCACATACGCTTCTTGCGCGGTCTATCTGTAGGTTCTGGTACACACGGCATGGCTCAAGATGGCTCAGCAATACTGAGCAAGCTCACATCGATGCTTTACAGCACCGAATCGCAGTCGGGCTTCGGCTTGGTAGACCGCGGTGACGGCAAGTATCGCCTTGACATCACCGACCTTATGGTGTGGGGTAAAGCCATTTTCAACGAGCTGGAGGTACGCAAGCTGTCATACGTTGGTGGCAATATCTACCTCAGTGGTGCTGGTAGCAAGATTGTGACTGTGCAAGAAATATATGACCTTCAACGTAACCTCACCGGGTGGAAGTGTTTCTTGCTCGCAGACGACGGCACAACGGCTACCCAGAACTATTGGAAGATTGGCGACCAAGCACGCTGCCAGACTTTCGACATTAAGCCTGGTGTGTACGAGGGCAAACAGAACCACATCTATTGGCGCATTGTGACAGAGGTGAGCACCGAGGCTGAAGTGGTGACTAATGGTATGGGTGATGTGCTCTATGATGGCAAGTTGTTTAATTGGATAGTGCTCGCCAAAGGTAACTGCGCTGAGGGTAGCGATGAGCCAACTGCAGGAGATACCATTGTGCTTGACGGCTGCCAAGACCCTTTAAAGATGGATCGTCAAGGGGTGCTTATGTTAGAGACTACTGGACCTGACACGCCACGCATCGTTGCTTACAAGGGTGTCAACAGCTACACGCATGATGGCAGAGAGGTGTTCTGTCTGTCGCCGAATGGCTCGCGCATAACATCTACGTCGTTCGAGTGGATATCGTCATCTGGTCAGACTATACACATGGTGAACTACCGCGGCGAATGGCAGCGTGGCACTACTTACGACTATTACGACCAGGTGAACCACAACAACGCTGTGTGGCTCTGCACAAACGAGAGCGGTACTGCAGCTGAGCCGGTAAACGGCTCGGCGGACTGGCTGAAGCAAATCGAAGGTGAGAAAGGCGAGAAGGGCGATCCTGGCGAGGATGGCTTGGCGTATCAAATAGTGATAACGAGTAGTTCGGGCACGGTGATGATAAACGGCACCGGGCAGTTGACTCTCGAAGCTAAGCTGTTACGCAACGGCGAGGACATAAGCGACACCATAAGCGATAGCGCATGGTCGTGGCGAAGACAATCGGCAGATACGGCAGATGATGCGACGTGGAATACTCTGCATGAGGGTATCGGTAGAGTCTGCGTTGTGAGTAGTGACGATGTCGTAAGGCAGGCGCAGTTCGAGTGTGAGGTTTTAATTTAGATTTCATTTTTAACGATTTATATAGATATTATTAATTTAAACAAACAAGAAATTATGGCAAAAGTATTAGCGAATGGTCAAATCACGATCGTTGACCTTAACGACGGCAAAGCCGTTCAGTGTTTCACGCAAGCTTCGCAGGGTCAGACTCAGATTTTCACGCCTGATACTGGTGTGTACGCTCCGAGTTACACAACGAGTGCACCTAACGTCATCACAGCTCGTGTGTATGTGACGGGTAGCTCGACCGACCAAGCTCCAACAGCGGCTTGTACCAAATGGAAGTGGACTGTAGACGGCGCGGCAGCAACACCAGTGAGCGGCAAGTCGTATCAGCTCAATATCGTCAGCAACATTGCGAAGAATGGCAGCGTGAAGAATATCGAGTGGGCATGTACCTATACCGACCCCGAGACCAAAGCTACCACAGAGTGCAGAGGCTATCTGACTATCAGCTTGGCAAAGTCGGGTGGTGCTTTACAGACGGTGCAGATAGAGACTCCTGACGGCAACACCTTCGACTCTACTAACAATTCCAAGCCATTGCGTGCTGTAGCTAAATTCTTCCGTGGCAACGTGCAAGACACTACAATGACAAGCATGACGTGGGAGGTGCTCAATATCAGTGCTGGCACCTGGAGTGCAGTAGCTGCAGGCAACGTCACCACATCGGGTGGTGTGAGCACACTGAATGTGAATGCCGACGATGTGCTGAACTTCCAGACATTCCGCTGTACGGTGAAGGATGGTGCTGATACTGCTAACGCCATTGTCACATTCTTCGATGCCAGCGACCCTTATGTCGTAGAGGTTTACTCACTCACTGGCGACAAAATCGTCAATGGTGCTCAGTCTACAGAGCTGTTCGCACGTCTATGGAAGGATGGCAAGGTGGTCGAAGACGGCACAGCTGTTAAGGCTGACAGCACTCACGCCTGCAAATATCAGTACAAGTGGACTAAGTACGACTCGAACGGCGTAGCAACAAACTGGAGCGGCACATCAAGCCCAGTGAATGCGTCAACAAAGCCGTATGTCACGGTGGCGAACGCTGATGTGGCAGTGAGAGGTACATTTACTTGTGAGGTGTCTAAATAGGGCACCTCACCCTATTTCTAAAAACGAAAAGATATGGCAACAATACTTGCACGTGGCTGGATAACCATTGTGGCTGTGAAAGATGGCGACAAAGGGGATAAGGGTGACAAAGGTGACAAAGGTGATAAGGGAACAGCTGGCACTGATGCTTACACTGTTGAGCTACAAGGTGCACCTATCACCATCTCTACTTCTGATGACGGAGTACCGTCCGGCACAACATCGGGCGGCATCAACACCTATGGTTATGCTACAGTAGTGTGCCGTAAGGGTGGTGCTGTCGTGAGCGCAAGTTCTATTACTATCAAAACGCCTGTTAACTGCACGGCAAGTGTGTCTGGCACATCGGTTCGTATCAACTCCATACGCACATACATCACTGGTAGCAATACTATGTACTACACCGATGGCTATGTCGATGTGTCGGTGGTGGTGGGTGGCAAGACGTTCGTCGTGCGCCTGACGTGGCACTTAGACTACACCAAGTACTTAGGCGGACTCAAAACGACTTCGCGTCAGCTGCAGTCAAACTACACAGAACTGACAAATAAGGTAGACGGTATGCCGCTGCAAACAAGCTCTGCACTACAACAATACTCTTCCGAGATCCTGCAGTCGGCACGCGAGATATCTCTGAAGGTGGGCCGCACTCTTGCCGAGCGACGCAACCTCCTTACAGGCTCTGCTTTCCGCAAACGAGGCTTAGGCCCTGACTTCCTGCGAGCTAAAATATATCGCACATCGTCACACGAAGGAGCTAATGTAGTATTCCTGCCCGAGGCGAAGGCTGCTGGCCCAGTGTGGCAAAGTGGCGGTGCCGGCTTGGGTAATATACATGTCGAGAAGGGCAAGACGTACACCATATCATTTTGGGCAAAAGCCAAGTCTGTTAGTGTGAGTTTCGCAGCCGAAGTAAAGTGGAAAAGTTCAGCCATAGACAAAACTAACCCCGCTGGTTATACAGGCCCAAATGGCAGTGCTTATTTAGGTGCAGATGCAGTCACTCCGAGTGAAGGCTGGCACCTCTATCAGCGCACATTCACCGTTGCTAAGAACGCATCTTATGAGTGGATTTCTGTTGGCTGCGTGAAAATTAACGACTCCACCGCAAGCCAGCAGGCGTACATCGCCCACCCTATCCTCATTGAGGGTACGGCGGAGGACTTTGTGTGTTGGAGCGCATCGCCTGACGATTACGACTACATCGGGGGCAACCTGCTCGACAACACACGCACGTTTGCCAAAGCCGGCAACCTGACACGAATGGATGCCTCGGTAGTCACTAACGAGTCGTACAACAACGGATGCTCGGTAATATATACAAACGCTGCCTCTAAATACATTGAGATGGCGCAGTGGAGCGTTAGCTCTATCATCAAGAAAGATGAGGACTATATGTTCTCGTTTATGGCAAAGGGTAGCGGCAACCTCGATGCATACATGTTTAGTGGCTCTAATCTAAGCATATTCGCCGAGGACAGCGAGCGCGATACAACAACAAGCAACGCCGACGGAGGTCGTCGCTTCTCTCTCACAAGCGAGTGGAAGCGTTATTGGGTACACTGGCGTTCGGAGGGCACTGGCATACCTAATGCTGTCTTAATCCGTTGTTTGCAAGGTAGTAAGGCGTGGGTGACAATGCCGAAGTTGGAGGTCGGAGCAACGCCTACCGACTGGATAGAGGGCAAGAGTGGTTTTATCGAGGACAGTGGTATTGCCGCAAAGCTACTGCGCACCGGCTTAGACATCGAGAACGGCAAGATAACGGCAACGGCAGACAAGTTCGAGGTGCGCAACAACAGTGGCGAGGTGACCGCGAGCGTGAACGAGAAAGGCGTGCTTGAGGTCGGCGCAGGTCTGTTTGGTGGCTTTGTCAAAAAGAATTTGACGGTCATCACACCTGATAACATTGGGCAATATACCATCCCTTCCGCTCAACTTGGTTACGTAACGTTCGATTTTGCCAACGCGGGCTCCTTTGTTAAATTTGAAGGTGATTTTCGTGCGGTGTATGGTGGCAACTACATTACGATTATTCTGCCATATAACAATTACAGCACCAACACACGGCAACATTCAATTCCTTTCTCGCAGGCAGTACCATATTTAGACCAAAAATTTATTGTAATAAACGAAACAAATACCTCTATAGTGTTGATTGGAGGTGGCACAATAAATAAAAAAGGTAGCACCACCAATGTAGGTACTAATCTTTCAAACGAAGTAGGTACGAACCAGGAGGGTATAGTGACGTGCACCCTTAAAACCACCACTAAAAGCTCTGGCAATGACTGCACAATAGTATGGGACGGTTACATTTATGGATAATTGACAAAAAATACAATATGAAAAAAATAGTAAGAGGCAACGATTTCACGTTGCGCATACCAGTAAAGAAGATAGTCAACGGTGAGCAGGTATCGTTCCCGTTGACTGACTGCACCGACATTGCGGTGCATGTCGTTAGCAAGTACAAGCGTACCGCACTCCCCTACACCATCGACAAGGAGTCGGACGATGTGCTTTTGGCTGACGTTGACGGCACGGCACTGTCGTTAGGCACATACGCCTTGGAGGTGACGGGCAAGCTGGAGGATGCTAACTGGCGAAGCTACGAATACGAGCAGTTTGCCATCGTTGACAATAACGCAAGCAGCGATACCGTGTTTGGGGGCGACACAGCCGAGGGCGATGCAAACATCGAGGGCGATAACGGAGGCGAAACCTCCAAGGGTTGCATGGATGTGAAGATTGAGGGCTTTGCCGTAGACACTGCGCTTGTTGTCCTTCCCCCTGTGTCTTCGCGAGCAACCATCATCGAGCTTATTGCCAATGCCGACGCTGCAATTGCTGCGGTAAGAGAAACTGAAGCAACGGTCAAGGCGAGCGAGGATGTGCGTATTGAAAACGAGTCGCTTCGCCAAAGCACGGAAGAACAGCGTGCAAACGACGAGACGGCACGTCAGACAGCCGAAGAGCAGCGTGCGGAGAGCGAAAGCGAGCGTGTAGCCAACGAGGACGCACGAAAAGCCAACGAAGAAGCACGTGTAGCAGCCGAAGAACAGAGAACTACTACTTTCACGGAGCTTTCGGAGGCTGCGACCGCTGCGGTCGGCAAGGCAGACGAAGCTGTAAAAGCCGCCAACGCTGCGATTGACAAGACAAACGCCGCAGAAGAAGAACGTGCCGAAGCCGAAAGGCTACGTGCGGAAGCGGAAGCGACACGCAGCCACGAGGAGGGCGTACGTCAGGAGTCGGAAACCGAGCGTGTACGTCAGGAAACAGCACGAGAAACCGCAGAGGCAGCTCGTCAGAACACAGAAGCGGAGCGAGAAAAGGCTGATGCCGAGCGTGAGAAACGCGTGTCCGAAGCAATATCCGACACGTCTTCTGCCGCAAAAACCGCCACTGACGCAGCAGACGTGGCAACAGAGACAGCCAAGAAAGCTATAGTTGCGACTACAGAAGCGGAGAGGGTGAACGCGGAGCTAAGAGGCAATGTGCTGACGGTGACGGACAGGACGGGTGAGGTGAAGACTCTCGACCTGATGGATCAGGAGGAGGCGAGTAATACGAAGTCGGATATTGCCCGTATCAAGGAGAGCATGGGCATATATTCTGACAAACCAAATATCACGCTAACGGCAAAGGAGAACAATGTGGCTATCTCTGCTGACGGAGTGAAGGTGAGCAAGCAGGGTTGGGCTATTGCGGAATTTACGGCAGAACTTGGTAATATCTATCTTTTTAATCCTGGTGAAACATCGTCTGACGTATGCGTGTTTGCGGAGTATATAGACAAGGTGGAAACAAGAGCCATTGACTATGCCTATATGTATGACGAAAGCGGACGTGTGCTGACCGCAAAGGCTACATACAACGGCAAGACCTACACATATACATACGACTATTCATCATCAATCACGACCATTACAGACCAAGACGGGAATAACGTATCATCCTTGCCAAGTGTCTATACCACTACGGTCGGAGCATATCAGCCTATGACTATCCTCAATGCGAACGCAGAGCTGCCCAAGGACGGATATTGCCGCTTTGTGTCAAACTTCACTACGGCATCGGCTATCAAGATTGTGGTATCTTATAAAGTTTTGTCTGCCGACTTGACGATGAAGGTGGTGAGGGACGGAAGTACGGCTAATATGTGCTCACAGTTGGCGAAGATAAACAAAAAGGTGGATGAGGTAAGCGAGAAAATTGAGGATGAGAATTACATATCATTGTTGTCGTATGAAGATACTTATATATTTATTGATGGTAAAGAAAAATTAATACCAGCTATGAAAAGGGTAACATTCCATCCTAAAACGGAGTGCAAATTCCACTTTGTCTTTGGTGGAAACCAAAAAGTCTCAAAATATAGAAGCCTTATATTCTGCAAAGCTAAACTGCATGGGTTAAAAAGTTTTGCATCTATGCTTAATAATTCTTCTATCAGTGAATTTGACGCAAGTGATATAGATACCTCGCAGGCAAAAACACTTCCGAGTTTCTGCAAGTGCGAAAAATTAAAATCTATAAATGTAAGTGGTTGGGACACTTCAAAATGTGAAAATCTTAATTTTACTTTTTGGGGTACTTCTCTTGAAGATATAAATGTAAAAGGCTGGGATACCAAAAATATTAAGAACATGGCGTCGGTGTTTTTAAACACTTTTTTTAAAAGTTTAGATTTAAGTACATGGGATTTAAGTTCAGTTGAGGTTTTCACGACTATGTTTGAATCAAAGTTGAAACATCTTACTCTCGGCGAGAACTTTGGCAAGGTGAAAGATAAGTGTGCAACACTTGATTTCTCAAAAATAAGCGCGTGGGATGACAGCGTAAAATCCCTCCTTACCCTCTACGACCGCAAGGCAAACGGCATGGGAGTGATAACAATAAAACTCCACGCAAACGCTAAGGCAGTACTCGGTGAGGATGGAATAGCGCAGCTCACGGCAAAGGGATATACTATAGCATAGTTTAGATTTTAGAATTATAAATTAAAAATATAATACAATGAGAAAGATTACAGCATCAGAAGGAAAGTACTTCACGCAGAAGAATATCGAGAATGAGAGTGGCAGGGCATTTGCCATAACGCTTTATCTTGCGGACAATGACTCTGCCGACAACTGGCGAGAGGCAACGCAGGAGGAATATTACGCTTGGCAGAAGAAGATGGAAGAGGGCTTTGAGAAGCAGAGTTTGTCTGATAACAGCGAGGTAAAATAAAATACTAACATAACGCGCTTTGCGCAGTTGAAGATGGAGGTGTAGCATGATGACAATACTCAACATCGTAACAACATTATTCATTTAAATCTATAAACATGGAAGTAAAAGTAAGACGAATAGCAAGAAAGGATGCGTACACAATAGGTAAGATGTACGTCAACGGCGAGTATGTCTGCGACACGCTCGAGGATAAGGATAGAGGACTGACTTCTAACATGTCGGTTGCGCAGATATGCGGAGTGAAGATTAAGGGCGAAACCGCCATACCGACGGGAAGATACCTCGTAGACATGAAGACGGTATCGCCACGCTTCGGAGGTCGGGCACAGTATCAGTTCTGCAAAGGTAGACTGCCGCGACTGTGCAATACACCTGGCTTCCAAGGCGTGCTTATTCACTGCGGTAACACAGCAAAAGACACGGAGGGCTGTATCCTTGTCGGCGAGAATAAGGAGAGGGGCAAGGTGCTCAACTCAACGGCGACGTTCCGTAAGGTGTACGCGAAGCTGAAGGCTGCTGACGAGAGAGGAGAACAGATTTATATCACAATCGAGTAACCACAAAATACAAAGGAAATGGCAGGAAATATCACTACAAGTACAGGCAAGGCTTTCGTGGTCGGCACTATGAGCACAGAGGCACTTACCGCCCTGTTTGATTTACGTTGGATGCTCGTCTTAATCGTCGTCCTTATCGTCGCAGATTTTTGGTTCGGAGTGTCGGAGAGCCTGAAAAGGCGTGAGCACTTCCGTTTTTCGAGAGCAGGCAGAAGAACGTGCAACAAGGCGGTGGACTACGTTACGTATCTCATACTCGGCTCGGTGCTCGGCTTGGCTATCTTCGAACCGCTCGGCTGGGCGAACCACGTAACAACAGCGGCTATCGGTTTGGGCTTCGGGTGCATCTGGGAGATTGACAGCATCGTAGGACACGTATGCGCATTGCACGGCATCAAAAACACGTTCTCTATCAAGCGGTTTATTATTTCGCTTATTAAGAGCAAGAATAAAGACATCGGCGAAGCGGTGGAGGATGCAGTGGATAACAATAAAAATTAACGGATATGGATATAAGAGAAATTCTGATGCTACTGAACTGCATCATCTTGGGAGCGACAACGCTCTTTATTTTCTACAAGGCAGACAAGCTCGATGCGCTCGATGAGGACTGTGACGAGAACGTGCGCAACAGACAGGGCACAATCGGTTGGTTTTTGGCTTCGGTGTTCGTAGGCGTTCTTGCGCTGCCCGTAATGGTGCTGCGTGAGGTGTATCAATGGAAGCGTTATAAGCTACCGAGTATTGAGTGGGACGATATTTGTCGCTACGGCTTTACTATCATTGTCGGCTCTATGCTGCATCTGCTCCTGCTTGTGGTAACGAGTTGCACAACTCCGAAACCTGTTGTGTTGGAGCGAGTGATTAACAAGACGGACACGTTGTATAAGACCAACTACAAAGCCGATACGTTCCGCGTACATGACTCTATATATGTCGAGAGCTACATGGTAGGAGATACAATATACAAGACAAAGAACGTGTACAAATGGCGTGACAGAGTGAGCGTTAAGACAGACACGATATACAAGTCTATCTTGCGAGCAGACTCTATTCCAGTGCCGGTGCCAGTTGAGCGTAAGGCTACATGGTGGGAGCGGACGCAGATGTTCGCAGGAAAGATAGCGGTCGGAGCGGTGGTACTATGTTTAATCTCGCTGCTGCTTTGGCTGATACACAGAAGAAGATAATATGTTGATTGGTTAGTTATTAGTTTTTTAGTTTAAGGTAAATTGTTTTTAGGAGCCTTGCCCGTCCGTGATGGATAGGCAAGGAGTTTAAGTGAACTACCTATGAGCTAAAGACTTGTGGTTTTACGGTGTTTAAATAAATATAAATATAAATAACAGTGCATACAACTTTGAAAATAAATGACTAACTTGCATCAAATAAAACTAATAAACGTTATGTTAAACTAAACAAAATCAATATGAACGATGATGATAAAAGGATGTTTCTTGCTCTTGTGAAGGGTAAGGACATATCGGAGATTATGTCTTTGCTGGCAGAGTCCGGCAATCAGTATTCACGCAGAATATTGCGGTTTTTCCGCTGGTTCTGCAAGTGGGCTCCAATACTCATAATGACGGCGCACATGTACGGCGTGTTTGACTTTAGCCGCAATCCAAAGGAGATGTTTGAGGTACACAAGGCGAACTATGCGTGCTATGCGTTCATCTATATCATGGCCTATATGCTGCCAATGGTTATAATTCTTGCGTCACGCTTCTTCTGGCTGTGTTGGAAGTATCGCATACCGTTCTTCTACTTCTTCGGTGTCAACTCCATACATCTTGTATATTGGAACTGGTACACGACCAACGAGATGGTAATGGCACACTTTGCAATCATGGCGTTTACGCTGTTGTTGTATATTTACGGAGCTGTCGACTGGTTTTGCTGTAAATCAAAGCTCGGCAAAAGAATGTTCAGTTAAAAAGAAATGCTATGAGAAAAATTTTCGGATACAAGATGCTCGGCACGTTGTTGCAATCGCTTGCCAATTCGTGCTTTCAGGCGGACGAGCAGCAGCGCAACGGCGAGAAAGTGACGGCTTGCGGTATGAGCGACGACGATATAGAAACGCTCTGCCAGGATATACTTCCGAATATGCTTAACCCGATGATGAGCGCAGAGGAAGTGAAGGACAGGCTTTGCGTTAGCGACGCGACACTCAACAGAATGGTCAAGCGCGGAGAAATACCGAACGGCGAGTGCAAGAAGCGCGGACATACACGATACTGGAAGAAGTGGGATATTCTTCACTTCTTAAAACACAAGAGAGGCAAGAGAGGCAAGTAAAGAGGCTTCTCTTTTTTTGTTTCCATTTCTTTCCAATTCTTCAAACACTGGAAAGGATGTTTTACAATGTGATAGTACCGGCTATCACCTTATATGCTTGATTATCAGCGTAATATAAAATCTTTGAGCGTGTTATGGCATTATCCGTCGTAACTCGCTAACTTTGCGGTGTAACGTTACAATAGTGTTTAGTCAACTAAGGTAAAATTTTAAAAAGATTGTATTATGTCTGAGTCAAAAACTTATGTATTCGGAGAGAACGGATCGAACACTGGCGGCGGTGGTCTTAATGGCATCCTCGCCATGCTCCCAGCACTCATGCAGAGACAGGGTATAGACCCGAGTCTGTTTGCCCTTTGCAACGGCAAGAACGGCAATGGTTTTGGCGATAACTTGTTCGCCATTTTGTTGCTTTTTATCATCATGGGTAGAGGCAACTTATTTGGCAATGGTTTCGGCGGCGGTATGATGCCGAACGGACAGGGTGGCGTTGTGCCTATGATTAACAACGATGCCAACACCGCTGTTATCATGCAGGCTGTTCAGCGCAACGGCTATGATGTTCAGAGCTTGGCAACAGCCCTCAACACATCAAGCGATGCTGTAATGGCTGCTATCAACAACTTGGGGCAGCAGGTATGCAACATCGGCGGTCAGATGGGTATGAACACCAACCAAATCATCACGGCTCTCATGCAGGGCAACAACGCTATTGCTACACAGCTGGCGGAGTGTTGCTGCAAGACAAACAACGCCATTACCGCAATGGATGGCAATGTAAAGCTGGCGATGTGTCAGCAGACTGGCGCATTAACCAACGCCATTAACAACGTAGCGGTCGGTCAGGAGCGAGGCTTCTCAAATGTCGCTTACGAAACACAGAGACAGACCTGCGACTTGCACAACGCTATCAAGGACAGTACGCAGACCATCGTCAACGGTCAGAGACAAGCCGAAATGCGCGAAATGCAGAACAAGATTGACGCTTTGCGCGAGGAGAACTCAACATTCAAGTCGTCGGCTATGACAAGTCAGATTGTAGGTCAGGCAGTCGCTCCTATCAATGCGGTGTTGGCAGGCTTGCAGCAGGAGGTCGCAGGTATCAAATGTAAGATGCCCGAGACGGCTACCGTACCCTATCAGCCGTTTACAGCCGTTCCGAACTGCGTAGCAGCTCAATACGGGCTTTACGGACTGAACGGAGCTAACGGCTTTTGGGGCTAACCATCTAACTGGAGGAACGACTATGATTTGGGGCTATCCTTTTTCATGGGTCAACAGAAGAGGGTCGGCAGCTATCGGTTCTACTGGTGTGACGGTAGGTGCAAACAGTGTGGTATTCTCGTTTAAGAACCATGCCTTCTTGAACGCTAACTACAGAGGAACGGTATTCGTAAATCTGCGACAGGCGATACCGACGGGCACAACGACCACGCTGCCGATACTCTTTGAGACCAACGGGGCAACACAGGCTGTCACCAAATTCGGAGGTGCAGCCCTTACGGTTGCTGACGTAGCCGGAACTGGCGTATATCAGCTCTGGTTCGAGAGAGATACTAACACCCTTCAGTTAATGACGGGTATCATTTAACAACTAAATTGCGAATTGTATTATGTTCAGTGGACTAAGAACAAACAGCATATTCTATGTGCTTGAAAAAGGCGAAGAGCCGACATTGAAAATCGGACAGGTGGTGAGCGTAAGTAATCCACAGCCGAAGTTTCCAACCTACCAACCAGGGCAGTTTTCAGCGCAACCTATGGAAACGGTTGTCGATGTGAAAGTAAAGCTGTCCGACGGCGAAGCGGAGTTCAAGCAGCTGCCCTCGAACGGACAGATTGCCAACTCTGGCGATGTGGTAGTAAGCGAAAGTCGCGAAGCGATGATTGCCGAAGTGGAAGCGATGTTACGACACTCGCAGGAGGTGCTTGCAAGCAAGGACTATCACGAGAAAGTGGTATGTAACTGCGAGAAGATAATGTGTGTTCTCAACCCTCAGATTGCCAAAGACAAGGAGCAGGAGCAGAAAATATCTCAGCTCGAAAACAAGGTCTGCGGCATGGAGGGTACTCTGTCAAACATTGAGAGTATGCTGCAAAAGGCACTGAAAAAGTCAAACAGCAATAACTAAAATGCAAGAGCTATGTATATGATAGAAATCACAGAGAACAAGATGGGTGAGCTTGTTGAGAACGTGGAGAAGTGCTTGCGCTACGGCGGTAAGGCAATGGCGTGTCTTGACAACTTGCAACGTGGCGAAGGTCGATACGGCGAGCGTTCACCTATGCCCGACTATCGCGACGACTGGCGACGCGAAAGCGAACGCCGCGAGCGTGATATGTACGATGACGACGATGATGACGGCGGTCGCTACGGAGAACGACGCGGCGGTTATCGCGGTCGCAGACGCTACTAAGTAATTAACCCGACTGGTGGGGAGGTTCGCTTCCCTGCCAGTCCTTTAAAACCAAAAAACTATGGGAAGATGTAAGATGCCTTTGGATATGTACGACTTGAAACCCGAGGGGATGATAGCATATCTGAGATACAACGGCTATCACTTCAACAAGAAGATGTGTGAGTGGGCTGTCAAGCAAATGCGAATGATTAGCCCTACTACGGGCAAGGAGGAACGTTTGGAGATGCTGCCAAAAGAAAAGGTTGAGGAGATGTTGCAAACGAACAGCTTGCAGCTCGAAAACCTCGTCGGCTACGACCATGTGTATGTTGCAAACATGTGCAAGGCAGACTTTTGGGGCAAATCAATAAAAGACGAGCAGCAAATGGCGCAGTATGTGAAAGATATGGTTGATGATACAGACCAGAAGGACGGCTTTATCTTCAACCGCTTCTATGCTGACTGCTGCCACAATGGTATGCCTATACCTTGGGAGGACTTGTTATGATTAGGCGCGACATAAGGCTCGACAAGTACGACTGGAGCGTGCGCTGCTTTATAGGCTATGACAGCGGCGACGCGGTGCATCTGTGCAACGAGCTTATGACTATCGGGTGCGGCAGCGAGGCAGCAAGCAAAGCCTACCGTCACTTCATAAGCGGCGGCGAAAGCAGAGGACTCACCTACTCCAACGTTAAGGACAAGGTGAGCGTGGTTACTATCGGACACTCAGAAGAAGAAAGCGAGATGGTGAACACAATCGGTCACGAGCTGCTGCACGTTACAGCGCACATCTGCGAAGTATATGATATTGATATGAGCGGCGAGCAGGCTTGCTACATTATAGGAGAACTATGCGGAAAAGTATTTAATTCCGTCAAATAAATAAATAAACAAACAACAACCAAACCTATTGCATTATGAACGATTTAATTGAGAAAATCTGCGCTTGTAAGGATTTGAAAAAAATCAGAAGCGCAATCGCTATTTTAGCTAACTGGCTCAACAGACGGTTGGAACCAAGTGAAAAGGAAACATTAAAGAAAGAACTGCACAAAGCTCTATTGGGCAAACATTTCGACAAGGAAACTGCGGATGATTGCATTAAGCGTATGTATTGTATCACAAAAAGCAACGCTGTTTTGCATGCGCCATTTGTGTCTGATAGAACGTGTGCCGAGCTTTACGAAAGGTACAAAGCTCAAATCAAAGACTACAACGTGTACGATTTCATGGTTGTGCTTAATAATGTCATTGCCAATCATTACAATCTGTTGCGCGGATGGTGGAAAAACGAGGAGTGGTCGGTGTTGTTGATAAAGTTTAGTGAGATAGCCGTAAATTGGCTGAATGACGACGACACGCCTTATCGTGGCGAAAAAGCATGGTGCGTACTGGGTGCATAACGGCAAAAGGTGGAGTTAGCAGCATAGTTAACCCCACCTTTTATTATAATAGGTCTAAAACAAGTCCTTTTGTAGCAACGTAGACAGGCTTTCCTGTTGCCATTTCTACCTTATTTTTAAACATGTTACTATTACCATTGTTGTCAGATATGTGTATAAGCACAATATTTTTTGTTTTGCTTAAATCGCAAGCGTTTAGGCAGTTGATACACCTCTCCAAGCTCATGTGCGTTGCTTTTGCGCGAACGCCTACCTTGTATGGGATAACACCATTTTCAACACTTTTATCAACAAGACCATCCGTATGATTGCACTCGATAAAAACGTGGTTGATAGGGAAATTAAATTTATATCTAATATGATGCGTATCCGTAATAAACAGCATTGTTCCCATTTCTTCGTGATAGATAATAAAACCACAAGGTTCTTGTGTGTCGTGTTCTGTGTTGAAAGCTTTGACTACAAAGTTGCCAACCTTAAATTCCTTAAATAGCGGCGTTGTGCAATAATGAAAAGTATTCGCTTGGATACCGCACTCTTCAAGAGTGCCTTTGGTCGCATACACGTTGAAAGCTTTTGCGTACTGCTTTATAAAACCTGCGTGGTCGCCGTGACTGTGCGTTACCAAGCATCCATTCACCTTGCTTACATTGCCCTTTAAAGCACCAACAGCGTGCTTGTAGTTTACTCCACATTCTATAATAAGGGCTTCTGTTTCGTTTTGTAAAACGTACCCATTTCCCGAGCTTCCACTGCCTAATGTTGTTATAGTCATTTTTTTATTTAGTAAAAGGAGTGGGAGCTACCCCACTCCTCAAAGATTGAAGATTTGAAACGTTACTGCTTAAACATATCCGGCATTTCTTGTTTGCCCAAAGGCTGCGTCTTGCTCGCAGTTTTCTTTTCTTTTGCTTCCTGCTTAGGCTCGGCAGTAGGAGCGGAAGTCGGTGCGTCGTTTACATTCATTCCAACCTCCAATGTGTTAGCTTCCTGCTTTTCTTTTTCTTGTGCCTGCGAGAGCTGTTCTTCAACAGAAGGCTGTTCTGCATTTTCGGCAACAACCTGTGTGTACTCGGTGTCTTCCACTTCTTCGCGAGTGTGTAAGCCCATTATACAGCCAGGGTCAACGGTGCGTATCAGCCAGCTCGCAGAACGATAGCGGAGCATAAGCTGCGGTATGTTCTTCCATTTTGGGTTGCGAGCGTACCAACCTTCATCTTTCGCCATCTGTATCGTAACCTCAGGACCTTTAACCAAGGCACCCGTTGTTTTGTTGATAGCCGTAGCGAACATGCCGTAGCTGTCAGTGCCCTTTGTGCCTATTTCTTGGTAGTCTATAGGCGTGTATTTACCTGTTGCATTGAAACAAGCAATAGCGAACTTCGCCTCAAAAGAAGGCGTGCCATATACGACAACAAGGTTTTGTAAAACCATAAGTGGGTCGGCTTGCATACGAAATGCCATATTAAGACCTATAAGACAGTTGCCTACGTTCTTTTGATAGATTTGCGGCACAAGAGTTGATTGTGCGAATACTTGTGCCATGCGCTGACCGGTTTCAAAGTCCTCTTTTGAGCTAAAGACCTGAATGGTGTACTGCTGCTGAATAGCAGCGACTTCATTGTTCTCTTCCATATTTCGATGTCTAAAGTTATAATAATTCTACATTAAAAGGTTCTCCGTATTTGCATTGCAAATAAATGCTTTGCTGAGTTGATGTAAGAGCTTTCTCAACCGACTCTTTGCGGTCGACGAAAAGAGGCACGTAAACGTTCTTTGCTTTTGATATGCCATTTATAATGTCGATGCCCATGTTGATAACAGTACCATCGTTGGTGTTGTTGTAGTCAACGCCGTTGCTGTCGATAGCCGTACAAACTTCCTTTTCATCATCGTTGGTGATGTTTTGCTCGTAAAACTTCCACCGTATCAGGGAGAAGAACGAGTTTACATTGTTTTCAACAATCGCTATCTTCGCCTTTTTGTATTCTTTTATTTGACGAATTACCTCGTTGCAATCAGCGACTATCTGCGCAAGTTCGCGAGAACGAGCATCGAGCTTTTCTTTTTCTTTTTCTATGCGTTCGTTCATATCACGACCCGAAATTCTTTTTATCAAATCGTCGCGTCTATCGGTTAGCCCCTGTTTCTTTTGTTTGTTTTCTTCCGCAGAAGCATCCGCTTTCGTTGTCGGTTTCGTACTCTCGACCGCTTGCAAAGAAGCGTCCGCTTTTTGTTTTTCTTCGCTTTGTCCCCAAGTCTCGGCTTTTATCTTCGCAAGTTCGACGTTAAGGGCTTTGTGTGTGTCGGTTTTTACTCTGACTTCTTCACTGTCCTTAGCGGCTGTTATCTGCTCAAAAGTGTTAATATTGCCCTTAATAATAGCAATTTGACTATTCTTTTCGGATGCTGCTTTTTGTATTCTTGCAAGCTCCTCTGACTTGTGGGCATTAAACTCCGCTACAGCGTTCTCGTACTCTTTGTTTTTCATCTCCTCCGTATAAGGACGACCACAAACGGGACATACATCTGTTTGGGCAAAGTTAAATTCCTTCTCGTTAACATTGTTCCATTGTTGCATTAGTTCGTTAAACTCCCTTGTCAACTCAGCAAGCTTACATCTGTTTCCTACATTGTTGCCAATGTTCTTTTTTTGAATGCGTATTGCTTCGTGCATCTCGTCAGCAGCCGTGTTGACCTTTTTAAAAGCGTCGTTGACGCAATCAAAATGTTTGTCTGCCCACTCTTTGCGTGTTTTTTCGTATAACCTTTCTTCTTCGGCGAGTCTTTTTTGGTATTCCGCTTGCTCGTCCGCGTTGACGATTACGCCTTGCAAAGATGCATCTATTGACGATATTTGTTTGTCAATCTCGCTTTTTTCTTTTTCAAGTTGTGCAAAATCCTCGTCTGATTTCAGCATGTCTTGAGCTTGCACTTTAGCAGGAATGGCTTGAAGTTCATCGTTCGCTTTCTTGCGAGTAGCTTTCTGCTGTGTAAGCATTTCAGCAATATCTTTCTTCTCCGTCTTTACACCTTTATATACAGCAGGGTATTGCACCATCAAATCTTCTTCGTTTATCTCACCTGCTAAAGACATGAGTATCTTGCGGCGAACATCAACTTTGTAAGTCCAAAAGAGATTGATGTTTGAAAGCATGAACCAATCATCGAAATCGCACAGCGAGTTGAGCTTTTCTTTAAACGCTGAAACAGAATAGGGCACATCGTCAACGAAACGCGCCTGTGTTGTACCCAAGAATTTTTCCTCAGAAGTGTCTTTGCCTTTCCAACGCTCCGACAATCTGCGTTCTATCTTCACATCGCGCTCGTCGTTGTAATTTAGAATAACAACAACAGAAGTTTCAAGTTTGTGGATAACGTTGTTGTGATTGTCGAGTGTCTGAACGGTCGCGTCAGGTCTGCTTGTCGTTCCGAAAAGACACCACAAATAGGCATCATAAACCGTTGATTTGCCCGTTTCGTTGCCACCACTAATAATAGTGTTGTGGGCAAACGTAATCGTTTTGCTCCGCTCTTTTTTAAAGTTTTGGAGCGTCATTGTTTTTAATTCAATTTTCATTGTTGTTTATTTTACGTTAAACTGCTTTTTCTTCATGTCTTTAATAAAACCTTGCATAGGGTTCGGCTGGTCTGTAATGCCGCGTCTTTGACAATACCTTAACCAACCATTGACACCCAACAAGCCTTTGCTTGTAAGTTCTTTTTCTACCTTTCTTCTTGCTTCTTCTATTTCCTCCTGTATCTCCGCTCTTTTGTTTATTAAAGCATTTTCGCACAGACGAATCGCTTGTAATATTACCTGTGGGTTTATTGTCTTGCCTACATATAATGTACCATAAGCGCCGCCGATAAACTGCTCAAAGAAATAGGTAAGTTCTGTAGGTGTTAAATAATAGTATTTGCTTCGGATATGATGCGCTATTATAACAACTTGAGAATTAAGAACCGCACCAAAAGCTCCACAAAAATTAAGAACTTCTATTAATTGAGCCTTAATCCATTTAAAAGTAATGCCGTTTTCGATTTGAACATCTATCGCGCTTATCGCCAAATCATTCGTTCTAACAGCCTCCGTTGCTGACGATATTGCCTCTTTCCTTTTGCTTATCAGAGGATAGCGCGAAAACATCCATTCTGCCGCATTAATCTGCGTTAAGGATTGCTGCTGCTTTTGTTGCAAATTCAACTGCCGTTCTTTGTTCTGTATTTCCATAAGGGTCTATTATTTCGTCTTGCCAACAACGTCCGTTTAGATACGTAAACGGGTCTTTCTGGAACTGTTTATCTGTAATGGAACGCACATACGCAGGTGTTGCCGCCATGCAAGCTTGGCGCTCTTTTTTTGTCATTCGCATCCAACGCTTTTGACACTTGTCTTTACCTCTTTTTTTGTTGTAAAGATTCCACCATTGCTCAAAGTCGTTGCAAACCTCGTCTATGGTCTGCGGTGGTGTAATTTCGTACCCGTTAGCAAGCAACAGGTCGATTGCTTTTTGTATCTCCTCTTTCATAAACTCCGTGTTTTTAAATATACTCTCCTCCCCAAAAACGGGTAATCTCCGAACCAAGTATGACGCGCTGACCGTTTCTTCTTATCACACATGGTATAATATTGTTGTCCACGTAGCGATAAATGGTTGCAACACTGACTTCTAACTTCTTGGCTGCTTCCTTTAGAGAATATCTCCCTTTAGGAATGACATCTGGAATGCTATTTATCATCTTCTCTTTTTTTGTTACGCCGCAGTATGTTGTACACCGAGGCTTCGGTTAGATAATTGAAATCGTGCATGGTCCGGCGGATGGCATCCATCTTTCCCATGCCTTGCCGCAAATAAAGCTCGACTGACATGCAAACAGCCTGCTCTTTCTTTTTTCTTGCTTCTGTTACCATTTTTTAACTATAATCTTATATATAAATTAATACATTATTAATACCTTTGCGCCGTAGACCTTAGCAAGGTACTTAACACGCCACAAAATTAATAAAAAACTATTATAATTACTAATAATCTATTAGTTTTTATATAATTTTAAATATTCTTATGGGTTCAATAATAAATAGAGTCAAGCAGGTTGCCACATATTATAATACATCTGTGGTAAAGTGGGAGGAAACACTGGGACTTTCTCCTTCGCATTTTTATAACATTAAAGCCATATCGAGAAGAACGGCTCGTAATATTAATAAGGTGTACCCAGAGTTGAATATCGAATGGCTCATTACGGGTAAAGGAGAGATGCTAAATTCAAATGTAGTTCTCAATAGAAATACCAGCTACACCGTACCATTACTGCCTATTGCAGCTCAAGGTGGCACACCCGACAGTTTTGAATCGCAGGTCGAAACTTACGAATGCGAAATGATTGTTAGTCCTGTGCGTGATGTTACACTTGCTGTTACGGTCACTGGCGATAGTATGTCACCCGAATATCCAAATGGAAGCAAAGTGTTCGTGCAGCGCGTTAATGAAAAGTCCTTTATAGAATGGGGAGCAACATATTTACTCAACACCGTTAATGGTGCTGTTATAAAAAATGTCGTACCCGTTAAGGATGACGACACAAAAATTATCTGTCGTTCAATAAACCCTAACTTTGCAGACTTCCCTGTAAATGTTTCGGATATATTAGAATGGTATCGCGTACGCTGTTGTGTAACAATAAAGTAAAAAAAACAACAAAACACGCAAAAAACGTGCAAGCGACATGACTCCTAAATATTTAAAACATTGATTATCAATTAAATACACAATTAAATGGACACATCTAACAGATGTGGGCAGGTATTTTTCAAAAAACTAAGGCATTAAACAGTAACGCCCGTGTTTACAACGTTTGCAAATGCTCAAACTTTCTTAAACGGAAGCATAATAAAGCAAAAACAATCACTAAACGTGCAAAAAACGTGCAAAAACAAGCGACATGATAAAGGTATCAATAAGGCTTGACAAAAGGTATCGATTAAAAAATGGCAAATTTCCTGTGCGTATAAAAATTGCGAGAAAAGAGAATGTCTTGTATCTGCCTACAGGTTATGAGCTTGAAGAAAACGAATGGGATGCCGAAAGCCAAAAGGTAATCAAAAGAGCGGACAGAAAAATCATAAATGCACGCCTCGCCAAACAATACTACGAGGCGTGCGAAAAATTATCGTCTTTACAAAAAGAAGGAAAACTGCGTTTTTACAACAACAAAAAACTGCAAGATTATTTGAATAATGAGTGCACAGATGAACAACTGGAGAACAGTCTTTTTAAAACTCAATTTCAAAACTTTGTTGCTACCAAAGAAAATGCGAACACTCTGGAAATATACAATACGACTCGGCAAAGCATAATTGATTTTTGTGATTACGATACACTTTTACTCGAAGACATAGATTTTGATTGGCTGGAATCGTATGTAAGGCACCTGAAAAACAAAGGCAATAAAACAAATACTATTGCCACAAAACTAAGAGGCATTAAGGCTGTTGTTAATTACGCGAAAAAGAAAGGCATTATAAACTATTATGTATTTGACAGCTACAAGCTTCCGCGAACCGAAACCCCCAAACGCTCTTTGTCTGTCGAGCAACTGCGCGAACTACACTCTTTAAAACTTACAGAAGCACATGCTAAGTATCGCGATTTATTCTTTTTAATGTTTTTTCTCATGGGTATAAACCTTGTAGACCTATCAAGGCTTACCAACATAGAAAATGGGCGTGTGTCATACAAAAGAGCCAAGACAGGCACGCTTTACGACATTAAAGTAGAGCCCGAAGCGCAGGATATAATAGAGCGTTACAGAGGCAGCGAGCATTTAATTTCGCTATTTGACAAGAAGGCGTACACAAATGTTATGAAAAGGTTCGAAGACGTGCTGAAAATACTTGGCAAAGAAATCGGCGTGCCCAACCTAACGACATACTGGACACGCCATTCGTTTGCTACTATTGCTTATGAAATTGGCGTACCCACGGATGTGATAGCCGATTGTTTAGGACATAAGTCTGCACATCGAATGACAAATATATACATACGTAAAGATGCGAAATTTGTTGACGAAGCAAACAGAAAAGTAATTGATTATGTATTATATAATAAAAGGTAGGGCAATTTGTTTGTCCTACCTTTTGTGCTTATATTGCGTTTAAAATTTGCAAATCGTGCGCTTCACCTATCACGCCTACGACGGGTATTCCGCAAGCGTCCGCCACACGGCGTTCCATTTCACAGCCTTTTGAGCAACGCCATCGGTTCGGTACAACAATGCCGTCGCCTTTGCCGCGCCATTGTGGGTCTACCCATAATGCGTATAGTATACAATCGGCGTTGCATATATTCTCTTTATCTTCCTGTTTAACAGGAAAACAGACTTGCACGCTTCCTCGACACGCCTCGTTTGTGATAAGAATATGCAAGCCGCTCTCCCATGTTTGAAATTGTACCATATCATTAAGTTTGATTAACATCGCAACGCTTGAAGCAATACATAGCGCCCACTCGCTCGGTATCATGCGTGCTACGCTGCTCCCATGTGAAGGAAATTTTATTTACTTTTTTGTTCATAATTCGAGTTCTATTGAAATTATTTTCTACTCGCCAACTCTTATGCTCACATGTCGAGTTGTCAATTCTATTTTACGATACCACCTGCGTACCTCGTATATAACAAACACACCGCACAGTGTTTTGATTAATGTACCTATCTTTTTAAACTTTACCTTAGTACAGTAATGCGGTGCCAGAAACATGGTTTTGTAACGCTTCTTTGTTTTTCTAATCTTCATCCGTCACCTCCTTCTTAATTGCTTCCAACTGTTGTATGATGTTGTCTATCGTCTTGCCGCTGTAATCAACGGCAATTTCTTTCAGCACGGCAATCTGTGCTGTCAGTCTGATATAATCTGCATATTCCATTTTTCTCTGTTTTTGGGTCTGTGTTCCTCGTTCCATTCTTTCTGAAAGTCCGCAAGGCTTCTGACGATACCCATGAAAACGTTAAAACTGATATAGTCTGTCATTGTCGGGTTTGCAATTATGACGCGACTTTCATCGTCAGACACCCGAACCGTAAATGTTATCTTTGTTTCCTGCATATTAGCCTCCCTTCTTTTTATCGTGGATATTGCCGACAATCTCCACATCACCATGATGGTCGTTCACGACAACTCCGTATAAAGACCACGACACCTCGCATATGTCAAAAAAGTAGACCACATCAAAGCAGTAGCCACGCACACCATCCACTACATAACCAAATTGCTTGCCGTCGCTTGCAAGAATGTCGCCGTTATATATCTCCTTGCCGTTCTTGTCTTTCAGTCCAGTGTTCATGCCGACCGTATCGGGGTCTACCTGCGCCATGTTGCATCCGTGGTCGTTGCTTATATAAACGCCGTCTAAGAGGTGGTTCAAGTCGCCGTATATCCACTCGCCATTGTCGAGGCGTTTGCCTCTGAACTTTATATCACGTATTCCCATTTATAACCTCCTGCTGTTTTTTGATGACCTTTTAGACAAGACACGATGCTACTATTAAGTATTCCCGTCTCCCTTTCGGCATCCATTATACACCCAAATCTTTTGATAAACTTACTTTCTTTAGATAATTGGATAATCGGTTTAGCGTTTGCATTACTTGCTCCCTTTCGCCAATTCATCATTGCTCTTCTATTGTTGTTGTCATAAGAATACTTTATGTTATACGACCTATTGCACCATTCCAAATTTTCAACAACACAATTTAAACGATTGCTATCTTTATGGTTCACAAATGGCAAATTATTTGGGTTGGGAATAAAAGCCATCGCGACTGCTCTATGAAGTAACATGTTCTTTTGTTTGTTGTTTGTAAACAATGCGACCATATAATAACCGCTATTATTTTTATAAGGCTTTAAAATGGTTTCGCTATAAACATGTTTACCTTTTCCTTTTGTGTATGGAAGGTGTTTTACCCTTGCAAGATTGCTTACAACATATAGTCCTTCCCAACCTGGAATAGATTTCCAAATTTCTCTCATAACTATTCCTCTTTCGGTTCGACTGGTTCATCCTTAGATTTGATACATCGTAAAATATCTATACATGACGGATCATCTTTATCTTTTTGCAATAAAACGCTCAACAAGAAACTACTTGCGAATTTATTGAAGTTGAATTTGTAACTGCCAGTAACTCCGTGGTATCTGTATTTGGTGAAGCATTTGTTACATTCACATACATACATAAAACCAGAAGGAGTTTCACACCATCCTAAAATATTTCTCGCCTCATCATAATAGCTATCATTGTCACATTCAGGATTAGGGCAACAGATGCCTTCACTATACTTTATAGACTCCCAATTACTAATCTTCATTGTGAGCATTTCTCTTAGCATTCCACTATCTTCCATAATTATTCTTCCTCTAAAATTCCAAAGGGCGCACCGTCGGCGAATGTGTATAAATCGTACATTTCAGACAATTTAAGTGAATACTCTCTCGCCTCACCTTCCTCTAAATCAATACCTAATAGGACAGGAAATTCAGCAGATGGGAAAATGGCTGATATATTGTGTAGTTCTGGGATGTTGGCTATTGTCTTTACCCACCCAAACGGCTGGTGTTTCAGCATCTCCTGCCAGCACTCGTCTGCATCCTTAAACGGACGGCACTTGGGTTCGGACTTGACGCGGTAATCAAAAGAACTATACGAAAGTCCAGGAATTTCGTTTACTTTCTTCCATTCTTCATCAAACCCCTTACTTCTATACTCTATCTCCTTGCCTTCTGCAAATGCCTGTATTATAGGCAGCATAGTTTTGGCTTCTTCTCTTGTCATAACTTATTCCTCCAATTCTTTAAGATAAATATATACATCTGTAAATGTGAAGTTTGTCAGTTTTTTATATCTGTTTACTATATTTTCTACAAGATACCATTTGTTTTCAATGATAACTTTCTCACCTATACGAGGAATATTATTGTAAGGACATGTTTCATATTGCAATATGGAATTTTCCTCATCTTCTTTTTTATAAAAGAATACATTCATAACAATTCCTCCAATTTTATATTATGTTCATCTGCGAAACTATCTTCTGCATCCTCGCAATAACGACCTTCGCAAAGTGTCTCAGGGAATGCTCTGTTAGTAAAATACTCTCGGCAGCATAACTCGCATATTTGATTTCCGTATTTATCTCTTAACGTTTCTCTATTCATTACTCGTTCTCCTTTCTGACTAAATAGTCGTACATAGGCTTTCGGTTTCTGAGATATTCTTTACGTATCTTTTCTGCCTCCTCCTCTGTATCACAAGTTGCTACAACTCCATCGGGATATGTATCCCAATATCTAATCACTTTGTATTTTGCCATACTAATCCTCCAGTTCTTTAAGTGCTTTCTTACATTGATTAATAATGTTTTGATATGTTACATAAGAACCTTCCTCTATGCAGTTTTCGAGATTATTAATCATGCAATGAAGGTATAATTTTGCTTTTGATAAACTCATATTTTTAAGCCTTATTACTACGCCACAATGCAATTATAAACATTAACCCTACAATAAAAAATAAAAGGGCAACTATCGCTATGATGCCTCCTACGACATATAGCAGCCACATTGGTATGGTTATACTCATAATTTATTATTCTTTTTAAGTTCTTCACATCTACAAGTTGTCTCGCCAAAATTAATGTTAGCAGGATAGAAGTTATAATAAGAACAATATCCAGCAAACAAATCAGCGAATGGACAACATGGGCAATTTCCTTGTGTTGTTTCCTTGCTCATTTTCTTTCCTCCTCAATCCATCTTAAATATAAGTCACGTTGTGCTTCTTCAATAGCTTTTGCTGCTATGCGTAACACTTCATGTATTGTAGCCTTATCATGTTTACGCATAACAAAACCATTAACCATGATTTCATGGTTGCATTCTGATATTTTTATATCCATATTCTCTTCTTTTTACCTCTCCCCACTGTCACTGGGGAGATTTGTTATTTATTCATGTTCTTTTCAGCATCCAAAACGAGAGCTTCGAGCACAGTCAGATAATTGTGCATGTACGAGCCGTGTAGTACGAGCAGTATAGCCAATGGACGACCAACTTCTGCGACGGCTTTTTCAAAGCCCCCACTCAGATACACATCCAGTTCCTTTGAGCGCACCCTTAACTCGTCACACTCAATGCGCAAGCGGTCGAGGCATGTTTCGGACGGCTTGTAAGCCTTCTCGAATACATCTGCCGGACTCCATAACTGATAGCCACCTTCGTACTCAACGAGGTAGCCGGCTTTGTCCGTTTCACACTCTGACGGTCTTACGCCGTTCTTCAAGAGCTTGCGCTCGTAGGCTTCGCCCATTGTCATAGGCATAGCCTTCACTGTCTTTGTACCTGTGTAATGTTTCATTTGTTTATATTTTAAGTTCTGCGTTCAACCCCAGTGCCCAAAGGATGTGTTGGAGTTCGTGAGCGTATTGTATTTCTCGCAACTTTTTGCCGTCGAGGTAGGCGGCAAACTTATTTCCCTCGACCTCGTACACAACATTAATGCCGAGGTCGTAATGATAGTAGTCGTACCATTCCGAAGTGCCTTCCTTTTGGTGCTGCTCTTCTTTAAAGTTGTTCTTTTTGAGGAGTTCGGGAGTGAGGGGTATGCCTTCAATGTTATTACACCAAACACCGTGAGAGAACTCCCATTCTTCTCTAACAGTTTGAAGCAGACCCGCAAGCCCCTTCTTGTCTTCACATGCCCGTTCGGAGTCTATGGCTACAACCTCGCAAAGTGCTCCTTTGGGTATCATGCAGTTATCATTGCTGACCATTACAAGGTCGCCTATTCTTAGGTCTTCTGGTTTAATCATATTCTGTAGTTTTTACATAGTTGTCTACATCTCGTCTATATCTTTCATGCCTACACCTCTATTTCTTGTTCAATCCGAAAAGCAAATAGGATATGCTGTAAATCGTGAACATTATAGATATAACCTCCCATAATGTCGCCATTTATTAAAACAGACCACTTGGGTTCTGATTCGTCTGAGCAAAGTTTGATTCTTGGAATACGTCTATTCGTAAAGTATATGCGACTCTTTTCCCACCCATTCTTTTCGAGAATTTCGCCAGTTAAACGGATAGAATCCACTTCACTGTGGTCTGCAAGGTACCAGTTACATTTGCCGAGATCAATTAAAAGTTTTTCCTCTCTCACTTCTATAATTTGCACCACGCTTGGTGAGGCTACTCCTATATATCTCACCAAATCACCGGCTATATATCTCTGTTCCATGTGCTTAACAATTATTTGTTCGTCAGCAAGTCCTCGATGTAGCACCACTTAGTGATTCTGTTATACGCAACAAACTTTGCCCATTCAACATCCGAGAAGACTCCATCTATGCCAACGTCCATAGTGCCTCTATCATCGAGCCATTGGTATAGGATAACAGCATTACCTTCGGGTTTTACACTTGCTTCGTGCCAAATGGCGTGCTTGAACCAATCAACGCCTGCGGCGAAAGCATTTCTTGCGGAGAAGTTTGCAACTGCATCCAATGCAGGGTTGTACGTCAACGTTGCTGCCTTTCGTATATCTTTTTCGTCAATCATATTGTTATCTATATTTGTTAATAATGTTGTAAATCGCTTGCACGTCTTCGTCGGTAACTTTATGACTAAAACTATCCATGCCCAAAAGTGTGCTTGCCTCCGTTAGCATTTTTTCTCGGAGCTTACGTCTGTTAAACTCGGCAATATCTTCTTCTGTCGCAATTGAACAATTAATGTAACTGCCGCTAATGCACAGACCATCAGATTTGCGAAATCTGACATTCTTGCTATCTTCGAATTGTTTTGGCGTTACCTTTGTAACGGTTGCAAAATGCGGAAAGTCGCCCCACAAACGTGGGTAATACTTAATTTTATCACCTACTTTAATATTTGAAAAATCAGCCATTGTAAGTCGTTTTAAAGTTATCGTAAATTTTCAAGTCGTTCCACCATTCTTCTCTGCCGAGTTCAACGTGTTTGTTTTCGGGCATTTTTTGCTTCACAACTGCCTTTATCCACTCGTTAGGAACAACCGTATTAAACGATTGCAGTTCACTGCTTTTCTTCGTCTTGCCGTCAATGTAGAGGTAAAGCGGATAGTATTCGCCATCGAAGCGGTAGCAGAGAGCGTTGTGCAATGTGTTGTCCGCTTCGCTACGAAACGTAATTTTATAGCGGTTTCCTCTGTGCAGAGCTGCGAGTGCTTGCATAAAGTCCTCATAACCGACATGCGTGTTCTTCTTGCCGTTCAGTTCGTAGAAGTATTGCTTGAAGATGTCGCGTCGCATATAAAACCAGAAGTAGTCCATATCGTCGTCTGACATCTGCGGAATCGACCTATACACAATCTCTCCCCAAACGTGCTGTCGGAGGTGCGAACCTCTTGCGAAGCCCTCAACTGCGAATAGAAAATCGTGTCTATCTAAAGAAAGATTTATCATACTTAGAATTTTTCTCTTATTTTCTGATATTGCTTGGTAAACGTCTTTTCCGTTACCCATGCGCTGTATCGTGTGCGGTAGTAACGCTTAGGCTTGCCTGAAACAAGCCCTGTTGCGTCACGAGGAGTATTCACGCTCATGTATATCTTTGGCACGATGTCCGTTGACACATACGATGTGATATACTCGTCTTCGAAAGCGATATGTCCTGTCTCGCGGAAATTGACATTTGCAAGCGAGAAGTCTTTTGCCATGTTAGCATTATTTGGGATTGTTTGTTGTGCCTAACAGATGTTGATTGCCCACATAAGGGATGCAATACTTGTAGACACTTGATAAACAGACGTAAGGGCATTGCTTATTGAATGTGTTGTAGTGAGAGAAGAGTTCACAACGCCATACGCTATCTTCGTTGCATCTCACCAACACCTTGTCGAACGGCTTGAATGAACACTTAGGTTCAACAACCTTAACAGTCTCTACTTGCAACGTTTCGGGGTTGTACTTGCCGCCGTAATGCTTCTCTGCCGCTTCAATAAACACTACTCTCTGTTTGTCGGTGGCTTTTACAAAGCAATCCGTGGCGCAGACTTCTTCTTCTCCAAATGTATGGTCATTATAATAGTTGAGTGTTGTATTGAACTCGGTGTAATCGTTGTTCACCCAACCTTCAAAGATTGCAAGCATTCCGCTGTTAGGGTTGTACACCACGTCGCCACGCTTGAAGAATTTATCCCAGTCGCGCATTTCGGCAGAGGGAAAGAGCGAACACTCCGCGTCTTCAAAACCATCGACATAATGTCCGTTTTTTGTAAAACTTACCAAAGTATCCGCATAGGTTAAAAGAGTAATCGGGTATGTTTTCCGGTCAGAGGTACAAACATTATCGAGATTACATTCGCCAAACATTGGCGAATACAACTTTGTGCCTTTTGGCATATCGCGGAGTATCTCCGCAATGTTAATCTTGTTCTCCATTTTCTTTCTCCGTTTCTTTTGTGTTATACTTAGCTTCATAGGCTTCTATTGTTATTTTCATTTTGCTTGCAATATCCAACAATTCCTTGTAGTCCTCTATTATCATTCTGTATATCGAACATCTGCCGAGAAAGTACCAGGTACCTCCAAAACAGATGACATTGATAATTGTTAATACTATTCCTATCATTATTCCTATCATTATTCGGTTTATATATCGAGGTTTTTAACACTATCGAACATTGTCTTTATCGGTGTAAGTCTTAAACTGCCCAGACAAGCGTCGCTATTGGGGTCGTCTTTGAAAGTGTATGAGATGGTATCTATGAAACGTGTCATCTCGACCTTTATTTCTCTACCTCTGTACTCGCTGTTGAGTTCTGCGACTACGCTTTTAAGCACCTCAAAAAGCATAACTGGAGTAAACTTCTCGCTAAACACAAACTCTGCATTTCTAAAAGCTTTCAAATTGTATGCAAGATCCTGCGTCTTTTTGTTATGAACGCTACACCTCGGGCGTTCACAGTAATATCTTTCTTCTGTCATATTTGTTGTATTGTTAGTTTCTTAGTATGTGCGCCTTCACCACCTTGTGAACCATGTGTGGCTGCGCTTTATTGAACTCCTCAACGAACCACCGCTCGTACTCATCATGAAAGCGAGGTCTGCGAGTTTTACCTATCGGGGGGGGTAAGATGTCTACGGCAATCTTCTTCCCATTATCCAGCGTCAGTATTGCTTTCATAGCTTACCAGTTTTAAAGCCAAGCTCCTTTGCTATTGCGAGGAAGTCGGAGAGCTTGTCAGGTGACACATCGGTTTTCCTGTCGCGCGAGTACACAACGCCGTCCTCAACCTTGAAGTAAGCTTTGCCGTATGTGTCAATGTAACAAATTTCGCTTTCCATATCACTCTACCTCCATGCTTATTAGGTCATTGAAATCTTCTTCCGTCTTGCAATCGTAGCAATATGTCAGCTTGCCGTCAGCGTCCTTTGTGAGCAGCATTATGCTGTTCGTGTCGTTCAACAAGTCAAGCAGCATATTTGTTCGAGAGAAATAATTCACATCATCGTTGCTTTTAAACCAACGTGCGCCAAAGGTAACACTTATCATGTTGAAGGCTTCTTGTTCGCTTGTGTGCTCGTCGTAGCGAATGAAGACATACTTGCGCCCTCTTATGATAGACCACGCATCGCGCAGCCGGTCAATGAAATTATTGATTGTTTTCTTCATATCTGTTGTTGTTACATGTTAAAGTTAATTTCCTCGGCAGGAACCATTTTAAACGACTCGACGTTCTCGAAGCCAATAATATCGCCGTCCGTGGTTGTAATATCAACCATTTTTTTATCAGCGCATGGATACATCCCCGCAATCACATCTGCTGATATAATAGTCGGTACGGTGTCGCCCTTCTCGAACACCAAAAGAAAATAAGGTTTGTTGTTTTCGTTTGCCATATTATTGTCCTTTCTTTGTTACAATTTCCAGTGCTTCAAGCAAAGTCTTTTCGCTAATTCCGTTGCCAGATGCAACACCATCTTCCTTGATAGAATTGAGAGCTTCTTTGAGGCATGTGGTCTCAGAAGTGATTTGTTTTATGAGGATACTCATTTTCTCGTCCACATTTCTCACATCGTCACGATTGGCGTTTACCGAGGTTAGTATCTTGACGCAACACTCTTCGATATAATCCTTTAGCGTTGCTTCGTGCTCCTTCTTTATCTCCTCGACAACAGCCGACGAACAAATAGGGAATACACCAAAGTCGCACTTTGTTCTGTCATTTGATGTTTTTTCGTTTCGGATGCGCACATCGCGTAACTCCCTGGAACAGCTACCTACCTTTACAAGATAAACTCCTTCTCCATGTGGGTAATAGTCAAGAAAATAGCGTTCGTTCCCAGTAAAGGTTTCGCTTTCTTCGATTACACCCAAAATCGGTATTCTTACTTCTTTTTCCATGAGTTTGCTTTCTTTTGTTTCGCCAGCATACGCTTGTACGCCCTACGTTCAGCTCGCGTCATGCCGTCCTTTTTGATTTCGTAGGCTTCTTTATCCATTGCTTCCATAAATTAAAGCTCATTATGTTCGTTGTATTTCGCGGAGTTTCCGTGAAGGAACCCTATCGTATAGCCTAACGAACCCACCACAAAGGCGACGTAGGCTACGAGTAATATTATTCCTGTTGTTGTCATAAAGTGCATAATTTCAAATCTTAGTTTTTCAATATCAAATATATACCATATTATAGCACGACGTATTTGTTGGCGTATATTTTATATATCCAGTTACGATAACTATAAGTATAGTTTGTAAGCATGTCTTCTGTGTATTTTGCAAACATGCTAAATCTTTTGGCGATATTGCGCATTTTCTTTACGATACCATAATTCGCCGCGAATTTTACTATTTGCATTGATTTAGAGATAGACATACCTATTTTTGCCGCCATGTATTTGTATGAAATACCTCTGTCTATAAATCTTCTGCTATAACCAAAACGATTACAAGTTTTCACCGCTTCCGTATATTCTTTCTTAGAATGTGGGTTGCGCTTCTGCTGAATCATTTGTTCGGCAAAGTCTTTTCGACGCTGTATTTCTACAAGCAACATTGCGACTAAAACATTTTCTAAATTCTTGATTTCTTGTGCATAGGCATTCTTTTTTAAGTTTACATCAGGTTTAAATTCAACACTCGGCAGGACAACGTTGCGGTGAGCGGTATGACTGTGCAACGATTTGAAAACGAGGTGCTTTTTATCAACGCCCGTTTCTTCAATCAAGCCCATGCTGCGCAAAGTAGCTAATCTTGCCTTTATAGCGTTTACGCTTACGCCTGTTATATCATGTAATTTGTTAATATTCCAATTCTTAATGATAGAATTGCGAGAGTGCGCTTTTACAAACAAAGAAAACGCTATCGCCTTTCTTAAATCGGAATTGCGATACATTTGATTTATTATATATCTCTTTACTTTCATGTTTGTAAAAACAAAAGCGACAAGGTTGTGTACTTACCTCGCCGCTTCGTATTTAATGCGTTTATAAAAACGCGCCTAAATCCTTGTTCGACACTTCACGATGTACACGGGTCGTTAAGTGGTGCTGTAGCAATACTTTATTGCTTTTGCACGCCACAAAATTAATAAAACATTCTCAATCTTAATAACTTTCTATTAATTATTTATAATATTTTAAGAGTTTGTATTGATTTTCTATTAGTTTTTACTAACTTTGAGGCGATAATTATTTAATTTATTGCTTATGATGTATTCACAAACAGAACAGTACCTTTGGGCTGACCGCATTCTAAATGCCGTTTGTGCGGTTGGTGGCGTAACTTTTATGCAACTGGTGTCAGAGATAAAAACGGCAAAAACCAACGAGCTTCGCGGCTTGTACTGTCTTATAACAAGAGATTATAATATTCATCCAGAGCGTGCAGCACGGCTTATTTCGCGCACAAGGCAGAATGTTATCAACCAGACACGCAGATACTGGCAGTATATGCAAGCCAAAGACAAAACTATCGTGAGTTTATACAACAAAATCAAGGACTACCTAAAACAATACGACAATGAGAAGGGATTATGATGTAACAATACCGGATATGCTGTTTCCAACGGACAACGAGCTGGAAATACCTACGCTCGACATTAACATGCAGGCTCGCGAATGTCAGATACCATTCCTCTGCTTCGGCGAGCAAAAGCGTACATACAACATGAATGGGCAAGGAACGCTGCATTTTTATACTGATGACTATCGCTTCACATCGGTATACGAACACCCTGAAAAGATATTTAAGCAGCACCGCCCTGCGAATATCGTAGAGCCAAACTTTTCGCTTTACAACGAAACGCCAATATCCTTTGGTATGCAAGCACTTTACAAGAAGCGCTGGATAGCTCGCGCGATGCAATCCCGAGGTATTGGAGTATTCGTCGACCTTAACGTGGCGCAGAAATGGTACCAGCTGAACATGCTTGGTGTTCCGCGCGGCTGGCAGGCTTTTGCAACTCGCGGTTATTCGAACAGACTAAACAATCTCGCGTTTGAATTGTCAATCGCCAAAGACTGGGCGCTCGGCAAGACCCCTTTGTTTGTGATATACGGCGGTGGCAACGAGTGCCGGCGGTTCGCCCAAGAGAACGGGTGCGTATATATCAACCCTGTCGTTACGACAAAAAAGAAGCTTGAAGCCGTAAAAAAGATACAGGAAGGCGTTGCGTTCTTCAACGAGGAGTTTTCGTTGAAGAAGGAGCTGGAAAAGCTCACGCCGTTCACGCATCAGATAGAAGATTATTCCAAGATGAATAAACAAATCGGAGAAAACAAAGAAAGTTTATCCGAGAACGAATAGGATTTGTGTTCATATTAACAAAAGCAGTACCTTTGCTTGAAACATAAGCAATAGGTTAAGTTTAGGGAGGCTGGCTCGTGAGAGTCGGTCTTTTATTATATATATTATTGTAGTGCGCCTGTAAAACATTTAAAATTCATTAAATACTAAATATTTCCTATTAATAATTTTGCTACCTATTAATAATTTATTAATTTTGTGGTGTAAAAATTAATAAAGGAGATACAACAATGTTTGAATTGTCGCAAAACAAAATCAAGTTCGAGCTTACAAAGAGAGAACTCAGAAAGCTCAACACACTCAAGAACAAGGTAGTGAAGCTTAACAACGACCTTCGCGAGTATTTTGATACTTGCGGCGAAATGTCACTGCCCGACATCGAATGTACCTGTATAGGTTGCAGCCCTATGGGTCTTGTAGACACGCAGAACATCAAGGACGAGGAGGGTAACGTGTTTGGCTTTCGTGCTTACATTGACGACCTCGAGACATCGGTTGTTTACGTTGAAGATGAGGGCGAGATATTTCTCAGCGGTTGGGAAGAACTCGAGGACGACCTTAAATATCAGCGTCGCAGACTCAACAAGGCTTGGAGAATTTTCAAGTCAGAGAACCCTGACGCGGAACTTGAACGTGACGACGAGGATTAATTGTTTACACGGGGTAGGCGCTGCTTACCCCCCCCGAATTACATAAATCATTAACTTTGCAAAAAAACAAAAGATTATGGCAAAAGGAGGAGGTCCGACAAGGACAGTAAGCGCAAATAATGCGAGCGCAAGCAGAACAAACAGCAGTGCGAGTGCAAGCACAAAATATAATGCTGAGTATGTCAGTGCAAAAACAAAAGAAATAAATAGTTTTAAGCTGCCAAAGCAAAACGATTCTGAATATATACGCATTAAAGATATAGAATATCGCATAAGCCATCAGAGCACATACGACAAAAGACATATCGTTGACATTGTTAGAACATCAGATGGATATTCTTTAGGTCGTGAGGTGTTTACAAATAGTGGTTCTTATGGCATGGCGACTACAAGAACAAAATCACAGGTTCAAAAGGCAATACGGGAAGAGTTGCTAAGGTTACTTAAATAAGTAAATATGTACATTAAGAATGTGATTATACAGGGTATATGGATTTAGCTAAAACTAATATCCTGTATAATTTTAGAATCACAAACTAATAAAACACCAAGTTTTTATTTAGTCTCCAAAAATATCTCAAGAAAAATTTTGTGCATCACAGAAGATTTTATAATTTTGTGGTGCTAAAAGATGATGGTAAACCATTACGAAGGGCAAACGGTTAATTGCCCAATTTATATGTCGGGCATTTTTTATGCCTACATATCAATATATCGCATAGGCGGTTGTACATTTGCGTAGATACACATCTGCTCTCGTAGTGGACATCATCTTTTAGCAGCGCAAGTGGCAACCGCTTTTATTGTTGCCTATAACGTATCATTAAATGCTAAAAGATGAACGACGTAAAGATTTTTAACTCTCCAATGTTTGGAGAACTTCGTGTTACACGGAATGAGAAAGGCGAATTGCTTTTCTGTCTTAAAGATGTGTGCGACTCGCTTGGATTACAAGTTAATGATGTCGCAAAGCGTGTTGGATGCAACCCCGATAGTATCGGGGTATCATCAGAAGTAATAAGTCGCGGTGTTGCAACTGGTAAATTTAAAGAGTTGCAAATGTACTTCGTCACCGAACCCGACCTCTACCGCTGTATCTTCCAGTCTCGCAAACCTACAGCTCGCAAGTTTCAAGATTGGGTATTCAACGAAGTTCTGCCCTCTCTTCGCACAACAGGCGCATACGTTGTGGCAAAAGAAGAAGATAGCGAGGAGGACATTATCGCCCGTGGCTTGATAGCAGCCAAGGCAGCACTCGCGAGACGTGAAGAGCGCATTAAAGAACTTGAATGCGAAAACAGCCAAAGCAAGCAAGTCATCGAAGTACAAAGCGAGCGTATCGCCAAGGACGCACCAAAGGTAGAATACTACGACCAGACGCTCAATTCGGAGGACTGCATGACATCAAGTCAAGTAGCTCTCGACCTCGGCATTACAGCACAGGAGTTGCACAACAAGCTCTGTCAAGCAAACATCATCTACAAACAGTCAGGTCAATGGAATTTGCACAAGCCATACAAAGGTTGGAAATTGCACGATACCAACACCTACACCTTTCCAAGCAGCAATGGTGGCACACATACCAAGGTCTACACTGTTTGGACACAGCGAGGCAGACGCTTCATTATTGCCCTTTTTAAAAACAACTTCAACGTGAAGCTCGCTCTTGCTGAGATTAACGGCAACATCGCCAAGTAAACCTACACAACAACTTTTTAAACAACGCACAAAATGGAAAAGAACACATTAAACAATAAGGAGAACGTATCAATCAGTGAAACAACCAACAATATGCTCGCTTTGCTACGGGATTTCATACAGCTACAAAACAGATTAATCGTCGTTTACGACGGTGAGGTAGGAGGCGAGAATGTTATAGAAGCTTCTGCGGAACTCTACCGCCTTATGCAAGACGCAATAACGGCAAATATCTGCGAAACACTCACAGAAACGCAGGTGGCACAGTTGTAATATAACACACATTATAAAGGGTACGCACGGCAAAAACGTAGCGTACCCTTTTTGTTTACACAGAAACCTATAAAACCTTATAAACCTTGATAAATCAGCTTAACTTTGCTTTAAATCACTATAAAATCAGTTTAATATGGCAAAAAAGCAGAATAACACGCTCAATGAACTGGGCGTTAAAGAGCGAATAAACCTAAGCTGCCTGGAGCTTAATGAGGGGCAGATTGTAGGCATTCCAAAGAACCCTCGCTACCTTAAAGGCGAAGAACATGACAAGCTAAAAAAGTCACTCAAGGACTCGCCGGAGCTGCTGCAATACAAGCCGCTTATGGTATACGCTGCCGAAGGTGGCAAGTTTGTCGTTATTTGCGGCAATATGCGCTTGCGTATCTGTCAGGAACTGCACAACGAAGGCGTAGAAGGTTTTGATGCGCTGCCTTGCTTTGTACTTAACAAGGACGTGTCCATTGCTAAAATTAAGGAATACGCCATCAAGGACAACGTACAGGCTGGCAACTGGGACTGGGACGAGCTTGCCAACGGAGATTGGGAGGTAGACGATTTGCAGGACTGGGGCGTTGATTGCTCGTTCTTGACCGACACGGAGCCAGTCAAAGAAATGCCAGAGCGCAAAGAAACGGAAGACGACGCATACGATGAGGACGAGCATGAGATTGAAGCGAAATGTAAACTCGGGGATATTTGGCAGCTCGGCAGACATAGACTCATGTGTGGTGACTCTACTGACGCATCGCAAGTTGCTAAACTACTCGGGGGAACAAACATCCAACTCTATGTGACGGATCCACCGTATAATGTGGCTTACGGTTATGATGGTGCAGCAACAGAAGGACATCGCAAGGATGGACTGGTCGTCTTAAATGACAAAATGGACAACGATAAATTCGAGGAGTTTTTAACAAACGCATTTAACGCTGCCAATGCTAATATGGAGAAAGGTGCTTCGTTCTATATATTCCACAGCGACGGCTACTCATATTGGTTTAGAAAAGCCCTTATCAACACGGTAGACCTGGAGCTGCGAGAGAATTTGATATGGGTAAAGAACTCTATGGTGCTCGGAAGACAAGACTACCAATGGCGACATGAACCATGCTTGTATGGTTGGAAAAAGGGAGCGAGCCATAATTGGTTTAGCGACCGCAAGCAGACAACCGTAATGGAATTCGATAGACCGACAAAGAGCGTAGAGCATCCAACGATGAAGCCTATCCCACTTTTCGCATACCTTATTCAGAATTCATCGCAGGAAGGTTGGAATGTATATGACAGCTTCGGCGGTAGCGGCACGACTATAATGGCGTGCGAACAACTCGGCAGAAACGGTTTCTCAATGGAGCTTGACCCTCATTATTGTGATGTGATAATCAACCGTTGGGAAACCTACACAGGCAAAAAGGCTGAAAAAATCAAAGTTTAACTACATAAATTAAAATCAGGAATGATAGAAAAAGTAAACCCACAACATCCCGACAAAGTCGCAGACCGTATTGCAGGTGCTATTGTTGACCTTGCTTATATCAAGCAGGAAAGTCCAAAGATTGCCGTTGAAGTCCTTATCGGACATGGCGTAGCTAACGTTATTATCGAGAGTAGCGAAAAATTCTCGAAAGAGGAGATTGGCTGCATCGTGGAGCGTATAACTAATTGTGACAACCTGCGGCTGAATCTTGTGGTTAAGCCACAAGACGCGCACCTTGCAAAGAACCAAGATGGTATTATCCGCTGCGGTGACAACGGAATCTTCAAGGGTATGCCACTCACTGACGAGGAGTGGGAGCTAAGTCAGATTGCTCGCGGCATCTACGAACGATACCCGTCGGACGGCAAATATATCTTGGGTGGCGATGAGCTGGTGATATGCCAAAGCAATGCCAAGGCTGAAGAGCTGAAAAAACTCTACCCTACTGCAACTGTCAACCCTCTCGGTGACTGGACTGGAGGCATCGATGTCGATAGCGGAGCAACCAACCGCAAGCTCGGCTCTGATATGGCTCAGTCGGTAACAGGCGGTGGACTGCACGGAAAAGACCTGTCTAAAGCCGACGTGTCGGTTAATATATATGCTTTTCTTAAGGCGCAAACAGAGCAGAAGCCAGTGGAACTGTTCTGTGCTATCGGTGACGAAACCGTCGACGGCAAGCCGTACTCCGAGATTGTGGAGATAGCAAAAGACTACATCAACAAGGTCGGTGGCTTCGAGAAGTTCGCCGAGTGGGGACTGTTTTAAAAAGTTGCTTAATGGATAAACAAGTTGTAAAACTTTCATCAGGAACAAGAAACAATAACCCAAGAAAGATTAGAAACGCCAGTCTTGCCGAGAGCTACGAAAAGCAAGGGTATGAAGTGGTTAGGAGGGGTTATCCGAATAATGCTTTTGTTGCAATCTACAAAGGGTCTAATCCGCACAACCAGTTGGAGAGGACGGTGGGCGAAATCTTTGCCGAAAACGGTCTGAGTTTTACGCTCGAAAAAGACGGCGGCGTAAAAATACGACTAAGAGATGGCAGGTCTTTGGAAATGCCGTCGCCCGACGGAATAGTCGATAATTCGTTCACTCACGAAATCATGGCTTTGCAAGGCAAGCCAAGTGCCGACAAAGTCGCTGAAGGTATTAAGCATAGCTTTAAAGTGTGGAAGCAGGATAAAAAGCAAAGGATACAAGCAGACATCGCAATCACATTTACCCCCAAGGGTACAAAATACCATAGAGAGGACATTGATGCAGGCGTGAAAGAATACAAGAGACAGGTGAAAGATGGTCAAACAGAAGCAAAACCATTGATATACTTGCATGTTGACGAGGGTCACAGAGAAATATACTATCGGAATATAAAATAAAAAAGGCGGTATCGCCTGTATATAGGATGCCGCCGTAGGGTTTATTTTTGTCCCGATGGTTCATATACTCCAACTGGCTACTAACCCTCCCACAACAAAAGTTGATGTGCAAATATAATAATAATTTATGTAACAACCAAAAATAATGAATAAAAAGTGAAGCCACAAAGATTTTATGGCGAATAAATAAAGAAGCTATTATGAGTAAACCACTACCCATCAGAACAGTCATTGAGCGTGCACTCGGCATAAACATTTCATCATCGCTGCCTGCAAAGGACAAGGTGGCGGTGATGGAGTGCTTGCTGACAATGAACGCAAGCGAAATAAAGAGAATTAACGAGAGCGACAAAGCGACGACTTTCGTTAGCTTGTGCGCCAACATACTACGCCGTGGCGAGCTGATGGAGTATATGCAGATACTTGAAATGTGCCGTAAAACGGCTTTAAACAGCGATAAACGTGCTTAAATGTACTATAAACACATAATGAAAGGAAGATATAAGGAGGAAGGGAGATAATATGGCACTATCAAAAAATGAAAGTAAGCGCAGAAAACAACTTGCCAATCTTGAAAAGGGAAAGTTTAAAAAAGGCGAAGTTACAAATCCCAAAGGGCGACCGCCTAAGCCTAAGACAATGACAGCGTTTATCGCCGAAATGAAAGAGAAGGGCTACGAGGTGCCGACCTCACAGACTATAGCCGAGTCGTTTTTGTATATCGCTACCCTGCCCGAGGACGAGCTTAAAGCAGTTCTCGCCGACAAGACACGCCCTATGATGCAGCGCATCGTCGCCAAGGGAATACTTGACAAGAAGGGAATGGATATACTCGAGCGTGTTGTCGACCGAGCTTACGGCAAGATACAGCACATCGACCTTACGAGCAAAGGAGAACAGCTTAGACAAGAGCCGTTGCAAGTGCATGTTGTTACAAATACAGATGAATACAATAAAGTTCTTGCGGAGATTCAGAAGGAAAAAGAACGCAAGGATGCGCAACCAAATAAAGAATAAGGAGGAATAGAATTATGGCAAAAACAAGCGGTGGTACAAGAAACATAAGACCTAATTACTTAATATCAATTGGCGTTGGTAATGATGTTGTTCAAAGTTATGGAACAGAAGAATATCTCTCTGGTATTGTTAATGATTACAACAGATGCGTACAAGAATATTCTAACAAATTTCGTAAACAATTAGAACTTATAAAAAGCAAAGATACTTCTTACTATAAGGCATTAAAAAAGAACTATGACTATTATGTAGCTCATCCGTCTTTGGGTTCTAAGAATGAGTTAAAAAATTACATTAAGAACAATGTAAATAAATATAAGGAGAGCGGTGATAGTTTTTATCTTAAAAGCAATCAGTTTGGGAGTAGCGTTGGTGACCATCTTGGTTCAAATCGAGCGTTTAGATTGTTAATGTCTGAAATTAAAAAGAAATTGGACGCATTTAAATAAAATAGAAAGGATGCCGCACGTATTTTTAGCAAAGAACTACATGAGAGTGAAAGCAGCCAAGGAAGCAGGATTCACAACTTGTTCTCTTCAAGGCTCCAGCCGCAGCGCGAAGACTTATAGCGTTGTGCAGTTCCTTTGTATGTTATGCTATAATATTCCCGGAATGACAGTTTCTATTATACGTGCAGGTATGCCTTCAATCAAACGTACCGTCTATCGTGACTTTAAAGATGTGATGCTGTCGTTTGGCTGGTGGAACGACAAAAGCATGAACAAGTCCGAGTTCGTGTATACATTTCATAACGGTTCTTGGATTGAGTTCTTCTCCACGGACAACGAGCAAAAGGTGCGCGGCTCTAAGCGTAAGATACTCTTTGTAAACGAGGCAAACGAACTCTCTTTTATTGAGTGGCAGCAGTTGCAGATGCGTACCACGGAGTTTTCCATTCTTGACTACAACCCGTCTTTCTCCGAGGAGCACTGGATAAACCAAGTAAACGAGGAGAAAAATACTTATTGGTTCATATCCACATACAAGGATAACCCTTTTCTTGAACAAAAAGTTATTGATGAAATTGAAAGCTTAAAGTGGAAAAACCCGAGCCTGTGGCGTATATACGGACTCGGACAGCGTGCTATTGTTGAAGGACTTGTGTTTGAGAATGTTGTCGTGGATGATTATATTCCAGTTGAAGCACATAGACATCGCTATGTTGGCATGGACTTAGGCTATGCCAATGACAGCACCGCAATCGTTGAAGTTATGCTATGGGGGAATGATATGTATCTCAACGAGCTTTGCTATAAGACACACATGCTAACAGATGAAATCATACGAACGCTCAAAGAAATCAAAGGACATCCAGAAATTATTTCAGAGAGCGCCGACCCGCGTCTTGTGGATGAGATTTATAACGCAGGGTTGGATATTAAACCAGTAAAAAAGTTTGCTGGCAGTATCAATGCAGGTATTATGAAGATGCAACAATACAAGATACACGTTACATCAAAGTCAACGAACATTCGCAAGGAGTTCAATAATTATACATGGAGGCAGGATAAAGAAGGTAAATGGCTGAACGAGCCGATTGATATGTGGAATCACTGCTTTACAGGAGATACACTTGTGTTTACTGACAAAGGTTTAAAGCGCATCGACAGCATAAAAGTCGGAGATTATGCCATGACTTCTCGGGGATATCGCAGAATAACCAATTTGTTTATGCAGGGATGCCGCAAGATACTTGTTGTTAGGTTCTGTTTTAATAATTTTGTCGTTGAAATACAGGCAACGCCTGATCATAAAATCAAGACCAAAAAAGGATGGAAAGAATTACAAAATCTTACGACAAACGACACGATTTACCTGTCCAAATATTTAACGGAAAAGAATATCACCTTTATCGTGGAGAAAGGTACTACTCGCGCGGTACACACAGATTGCACCGTGATGTATGGATATTCTACAACGGAGAAATACCCAAAGGATGTCATATACACCACAAAGACGAGAACACCCACAATAACAATATTGAGAACCTTGAAATGGTTGAAAGCCACAAACATCTGCGCTATCATGCGCAAGAGCTTGTACAAAATGAAGCTCGCCTTGTCAAGGCTCGTGAAAACATACGTAAAGCATCGGAAGCAGCAAAAGAGTGGCATCATTCTGCAGCTGGAAAGGAATGGCACAGATTACACGCAATACGAGTATACGCAAGCCAAAAACCAAAGAAATACGTTTGCTTATGTTGCGGAAAAGAATTTGAGTCAAAACCTAATGGACAGCATAAATTTTGCTCAAACAGATGCAAGAGCAAATGGCGTAGGATGCAAGGTGTTGACAATGAAGAACGAGTGTGCGAATATTGCGGAAAAACATTCATTGCAAATAAATATAGCAGAAAGAGATTCTGTTGTAGAAGTTGTGCCGGAAAAAATAGTTACCTTGAAGGAATATAATCAACTCACGTACGACATTGAAGTTGATGATATGCATGAATTTTTTGCAAATGGAGTACTGGTTCATAATTGCATGGACGCAACCCGATATGTTGTGCTTGAAAAAGTCCTCGGTGCTTATGGCAGTGGCATGAGTGCAAGCGATATACTTGGAATAATTTAAAAGCATAATTATCGTTTTTGTTTACGCAGGATAACTAATTATTATATAAGATAATATATTATGCTATAACTTTGCTAACAAAGTTAGCAAGATATGAGAAAAATTACAGAAATACTTTCAAATAGCGACGCGAACACCGTACACACGTTGCTAACAGCGCGAAAACTTCCATTCCATTGTAGCTTTGAGGAGCTTATGCGCCAGTGGGATCCATACAAGCATGATGTGTTTGATGAGGATAAGCGCAAGAAGAAAAAAATCAAGGTGCCGACAGGTCAAAAAGACCCGACGGACGGAAGTCCTATTTACAAGGATGTTTTTGTGGATAGGGTAAGAATCGCCTTGCCTTCACAAAAGGTGGTTGTAAATCGTATCGTCGGCTTCATGCTTACAAATCCTGTGACATACAGAGCAAACTCACACGGCGTTGCGCTGAAAACACTTGACAACAAGCAGCAGCAGCTATACGATGCCATTATGCACTGCTACCACGATAACAAGATGAAATACTTCGATAAAAAGCTTGTGCGTACCGTGTCTTCACAGTGCGAAGCAGCGGAGCTGTGGTATATGACGACAGACGAAAACGGAAGGCTGGGCGGTGAGATACGAGTACAGCTGCTTTCACCCAAAAATGGCGACAAGCTTTATCCTCACTTTAACGACCAGAAGCGCATGGATGGTTTTGGTCGCGAATACTTGGTGTTTGACGAACTTGGTACTTCGGAACTGCATTTCGATGTGTACACGGATAGATATGTTTACAAATACATTAATAATGGCTCTGGTTGGGTTATTTATGAGGTTCGAGCGCACGGCTTTACTAAGATACCTGTAGTATATTACTATCAATATAAGTCAGAATGGGCAGATGTGCAGTGGGCTGCGGATAGAGTCGAAGTGTGTATTTCCAACTGGGGCGACACTAATGATTATTTTGGCACGCCGAAATATTTTATACAAGGCAGGCTTGAAGGCTTTGCGGAAAAAGGCGAGCAGGGTGCGGTTTTCCAAGGCGGCAAAGATACGAGTATGAATGTCCTATCATGGGACCACTCGCCTGAGTCTGTAAAAGGCGAGATAGCATATCTGTTTAACATTATATTCTCATTTACCCAAACGCCTGACATCTCATTTGAAAACATGAAAACGTTGGGCAACAATACGAGCGGTGCCGCCATTCGTCTTATGTTTACCGACCCATTTATGAAAGTCGGCAACAAAACGGAGCTTTATGGCGAGATGTTTACACGCAGAAGCAACATCGTTGCGAATGGTATTTGCAACGCTGGCATATATGTTAAAGGCATTGATGCAAACGTAGCGGAAAATATAGACTTTGAACCTGTGTTTGAGCCTTATGTTCCGAAGAACGATGTCGAGCTTTTGCAACTTATTACGCAGAGCACGGGCGGCAAGCCGACCACTTCACAGCGTCGCGGTATCGAACTCAATCCTATCAACGACGATGCGGATAGCGTGGAAAAGGAAATGAAAGAGGAGCAGGAAGGTGAAATGATGCAACAGGCTGCGCTTATGGGCATTGGCAGCTCAGCGAGCGCATCGCAGTCTGTGATGAATGGAGAATAAGCATGGCAGGAAAACTTACAGCTAAAAAGCGGAAAGAAGATTTAAACAAGCTATTTGCTGAATACAACCGCCGTCTTGGCATGTTGTATAGCGGCTATGTCAAGAAGCTACTTGCTCTTGGCTATAGCGAAGATGTGCTCGAAAGTGACGCTCTTTTTAACTTTGACAACTTCCCAGTGCTCAAAGCTCGACTCAACGAGATATTTAACGACTACTTTCAAAACAGCATGTTATGCTACAAAAGCGGCATGACAAGCGGCGTTTCTTTAGCGTATGCGCACGATAATGACGCATTGGGGCAATTCTCCGTGCTAACAGACAAAGCCTTAGAAACCGCAAGAAAAACAGCTGCTGCGACGTTTGTTGCCAACAGACTTAATGCGAAAAACGGCTTAAACCTCGCGCAGTCCGTTTGGAACTACTGTCAGCAGACGAAAGCGGAGTTTGAAATGGCGATGTCTAACGTGATAGCCGACGGACTTGGAAAAGGTACGTCCGCAGAGGAGGTGGGTAGAAGAATACGGCAGTATTTGAATAACCCCGATATGATGTATCGTCGCTATCACACCGTGAAAGTGCTAAAAAACGGACAGAAGAAAGACATCGTTACTTGGCACAGGAAGCGCATTATCGACGGGCGTGTACGCTTCGTAGAAGAACCGCTTGAACATGTAGGACAAGGCGTGTATCGCTCTGCCCGAAAGAACGCCCTGCGCGTAGCACGCACAGAAATAAATGCAGCCTACCACAAAGCGCGAAACGACCGCTGGAAGAACGAGCCTTTCGTTATCGGTCAGCACATACACATCTCTCCGCAGCACGATCCGGATGAAGATGCCGACATCTGCGATGAACTTGAAGGCTATTACCCCAAAGATTTTGACTGGGATAGTTGGCATTCTCAGTGCATGTGTACCAGCGACCCCGTAATGATTAGCGGCGAGGAGCGCAAGCAGTTCTACAAGCGTATGCTGAACGGGGAAGATATGTCCGGCTACATTTCACCGAACAGCATTAAAGATGTGCCCGACCAATACAAGCGGTACATTGAAGCCAATGGCGACAAGATTGTAGACGCATTTAAACGTGGTAAGCTGGCATGGCATTTGGCTGACAATAAAAGTTATTGGCTAAAGTATTTGAACGCAGCACAGCGCAAGCAAATGGGCGTAAAAACAATTTCGCGCCGCGAGGCGATACAAAAGATTGCGAAAGCAAGGCACGCGAAGAGAGATGTGACGGCAATAAAACAAAAAATTGAACAACGACGGAGGAGACTTGCAACTGAAAGAGCTTATGTTCATTATGGTGAAAGCATCATGCGCTATATGAATGGTATTAAAGACGTTGACACATCGGCGTTAAGAACAGCTCTTGATGTAAAAGACTATGCGAACATCTACAAAGAAGCGAAAACTCTTAAGGAGCAAGGCAAAAAGATTTTGTCTCTGTCGCGGCTCGACAACCCAATCCTTGTTGCACGCAACTATTCAATGTCAGAAGCTATTGCCGTTAATAATGCCGTTGAAGCAAGACTGGCAAGGGAGAGTGTTGAGCTACTCCCGAGAAAACGTTTTCTTGAATCTGAGATTGAATGGGTTGAAAAACACAAGAAATACAACACGTGGAAAGTTGCTCAAGATGCGTATAAGAAAGAATTGCGTATCGTAGAGAAAAAGCTTAATATTAAAGCTGTTGCCGACAGTGTGAACAACGCACTTGCTTATGCTTCCCTGTCAAAGAGCAGGAAAATCAAGGAGCTGGCGTCAGAGATGAAAGACATACTGACACGGAAAAATGTTGATTTAACCTTAGCAAGAGCAAAAGCGTCGGAGATAAATAAAAAATATCAGCAACTTTTAAAAACAAAACAAAAGCCGTCGAAGGTTTTAAAAGAAACAGCAGTCAATCACGAAACAGTAGAAGATTTGAAAAAGCGTCTTGGTGCGAAATTTCCTAAAACTCTCGAATATCTTGAAGATGCGATAAGCGAATACGAAAAAAATAGCCGTTTCTATGGCAGTGCAGCAAAAGCACACAAGAACGACATCGAGATATTGATGCAAAAAGTGTTTAGTGAGCACGATTTAGGAATGAACATAAACGACTCCATACTCGAAAAGGTCTTAAATTCTAAATTTATGAACACCTTTGAAACGGGTTCATCTGGAGGCTATTTAGGCTCTACTACCACAACAGGCAAGATTAGTCCTACCCATTCACGTTTGAAGGCTGCTCACAAACTGTTCGGTCTTCCACAACGAGACCTTTTAACACAACAATTAGCGAGAACCGAATATGAAAAATATGGAAACTTGCTCGACCATGACATACTGCGCTCAATGCAGAATAACACAGCAAGAAGCTACGGTAATGTCGAAGTTCGTTTTAAAAAAGACAAGGTCGTCGCAACATGGACGGCAGGAGATTCTTTAGGAGTTAGGTATCAGCCGTCCTTAGTTAGCGACCCGAAAGCGTGTTCGTATGACGATTTCTACAATACGCCTACATCAAGAAACATACAAACGACAAACTTGGTAGAATTTAAAAAACAACACATATCAACATATCTCGAACTACAATATCATGGGCAGCTTACAGTTGATTGTATAGAGTCCATAACTTATCCATACGATATTTTAGATGGCTTACATGATAAATTTTTAAAGATTGCCAAGGAGTTTAAAAAGAAAGGCGCGACCATTTACTACGTAAAAGGGAACGCCCTGTATGAGCTATAAATACACTTCCTTTATAAAAGTTCCAACATTCGGAGCTTTTGTAAGGTAGGTGTTCATAACATCTGCCAACCCGTAAGGGTTCCATTTTCCTACATAAGCAGCAACGATAGATGCAACATCTTTTTGCGCTGTGCTGGCGTGAATGTTGTTTGCAAATTCCTCGCAAACCGCCTTTTCGGCTATCCATAACTGACCTTCATTTGTTCCCTCTAAAGACTCAGGTATTATTACCTCGCCTTTATAGAAATGGCAATATTTCAAAATATCTTCCGCTGTCATGTCTATTCTATTTTTAGTTAATAATATGCAAATGTACGCCAAATATTTTGCACGCCCAAATATTTGAGCTACCTTTGCACTACATTGTTGTATCTCTAACGAGATATTACGTTAAACTCCAAATTGCCCACTGCCAAATGTATCTCCGTCGGCAGTGGGCTTTATTTTTAAACAGGAGTTAATCATAAAGCGCATCATCCAAATCGTCGTCGCCAACAAGCCCTTCCGTGCCTGTTGTAATGTCAACCTTGTACGCTTTAACATTCAGCTTATAGACGCGACCTTCAAGGCTACCCTCGCATGAAACAGCACCTTTTAGGTTGTTGCGAACTTTCACGTTTATCTCCGCTTTGTAAAAATCCTTTTTATCTTCCAGTGTATAAAGGCGTGCGTCGTCGGGGAAAGCTTCATTGAAATACTTCTGCATGTAAGCCTTTACGTCCTTTTTGTTTGCAAAGATGCGAAGAATGCCATGCCGGATGTTTATCACATCTTTTTCGTTGTTCTCCATCTGGTCGTAAGACTCGCCAACAACAACATATACAGATGATAATGCTGACACTTCTTGTGGTTTGATTGTAGCCATACTATTATTTTCTAAAGTTTATATATGCACTTGGATAGCGCATTGAACAACGCTCGGTGACGGCGTACCCTTGTCGGCGAAACGCTTGCACAACGTTGTTCACCGCTTCAAAAGACGCTGCGTGCCACTCCTCATTTGGCAAACTGCCAACCCAATTTCCTGCGCAGCAACCATCGGTTCGCTGTAAGATTTGCACTTCGTTTCTTGTTTTCAGTTTATCGAGCACCCATGATGTGAGCTCGTTCTCCTGCTGCTCACGGGCGTTTGATTTTGGAATTTCTATCATATTACTCTTTATATTTGTTTATAATTAGGACAATCGTTAGCTTTCGTCATAATCAGCAGAAGAGGAAACAAAAGTCCGTGTCTACATCCTCTGCCGTATTTGTCGGCTGCTTCACACGTTTCGCAGTTGTATCGTGTATTAATGTTCAACGCCGCCATTTACTCCTCCTTTTCGTATTCTTCCACACTGAAATACTTTTCGTCGTCAGTGTTTTCCTTTACCATGTTAAGCATACCTCCGGCGATGCCGTCATCAATTACAAGGTCGCAGTGTGCAAACTGGTTGCCCAAAAGATTGTGCGCCACAATAGCTTCGCGCTGTGGCAGCTCGTCGGTATTCCAAGCCTCGCTTATTATCGTTGCTGCCTCTCTCGGTATTTGCAACGTGACCTTGTTTTTCACTATATTGCCGTTGCAAATAGTTCCGATTTCTATTGTTATTGATGCTATTTTCATTTTGTATATGTTTTGAGTGAATATTTAAATGCGCTTAACGTTTTCGCCCAACGGATTATTATAAAGTCATCATCTTGTACTTAACGTTTGTTCCAACGTGCTCCATTATTTTAGATGGTTCGCACACCATCGCCACATGACCAATAAACATCGTGGCGGATGTTTGGTTTGCCTTATTAAATGAAGTTTTCCTTCTTCCTTGGTTCTGCCCTTCCCTGGGATTTTTACGGCTTATGTAGCAAGAGCATGGTCTTTGCTCTACGGCTTTTGTCGTGTTGTGCTCACGCCTTGTGATTTTGCGCCATTACCAAGGTTTGGCGGTGGGATTAAGCACCCTTTCCTGCTGTGTTTAGTGTACACCTCACTCTTTCCCCTTTCAGTCCTTTCTTTGTTTGCGAGGCAGGAAACGGCTCAAAGGTAATTGATAACCGAAAATCTGTAAGACTGCCTAAGGCTAATGATGCCTTTGTTCCGTGCGTAGACTCGAACTACTTGTGCGCCATATCGCAGCACGGATAGTATAAAACTGTTATCTAAGCTTGCCGACCAGGTAGTTGATTTCTGTATCTGAAAGCTCTATTTTTTGTGAGTGCTTGAATTTAATCATCTCGTCAATACCGATGCGAGATTCTACTACCTGATGAACACGGTCGCACACATTCTCGCCTTCTTGGAAAGCGAGAATGATGTCGTAGGCAAAATCCTGCGTTTCCTGCTTCGCTTGCTTTTTAAGGTCGTTAAGCTCCTTTTGTAAAACACCTGCTTCTTTGTTAAATGTACAACCGCACTCGATAGCAAAATCATTCTCTATGTTATAGCACATGGTGTCAATGTCAGCACCAAATTTCTGTGCAAAATACGTATCACCTTTGAGCGATTGTAAAATCTGAATCTCTTTTTCTTTTGTCATTGTTGTATCTCCTTTTATTAAGCTATTAATTTTAACACCACAAAATTAATAAATTATTAGTAGACAACAAAATTACTAATAGAAAATATTTAGTATTTAATAAATTTTAAACGCACCCTTAAAAAATATATAAAATTATAGTTGTTTTTTTGCTGTTGCACACAAAAAAGAGTATATTTGCAAACATATTAACCCTTTGCTTATGAAACAAATCTACGACATGAGCGCAGAAAGTGTGCGCCAGTTTGCTTATGAGTACCTGCGATGCGGTGTGACAAGCCGAGCTGTGCAATGTTTTGAACGCTTGCGATGGCTTGGCAAACTTCGGCAGCAGGAGTATTTGCTTCTAAGCGCAATGTATTTACTACTGGGCAGACAGGATGCTGTAAGAAAAATTATTAACAGATATAACACAATTTACATCTAAAAAATCGACTTATGGGAAAAGGAAGTTTTGGTTGCCTGATGGCTATTGGCGTGGCTATTATCGTTGTTTTGAGTATGGCTGTTATCGGTCAAGAGATAAACAACCGAGAAGCGGAAGAAATCGCCAGTAAACCATTGTACGAAAGCACAGAGTATGTACAAACCTTGGCTGAAGACATGATAAAAGAAAGGCTCAAAGACCCTGATAGTTATCAGTTTGTAGAAATGAATGAAATGCTATCATCTTCGGAAGGAGAAAGAATATTTGTTGTTACCTACAGAGCGAAGAATAGCTTTGGGGGTTACAACATAAGTCAAGCAACGTTTACTTGCGATAAAGACAATCTTCATATCGTATCAATAGAGTAGTAATAAACGAAACAAAAATAGCGAGGCGAAACACCTCGCTATTCGTGCATTATCTCCAGCAATTCTTTAGCAATAGCTTTTATGCCGTCATTTAGAAGGTGTCTTGTAAGATACAATACATTATAGCCCTTGTCTTCAACATGCTTTGCGTAAGACATGCCAGCTACGACAATGATAGTGTAGCCTTTAGGTGCTACTACGCCGTCTTTAGAAGCGTATTCTTCCAAGATATTATCCACTTGCGACTGTCCCCCTTTTACTTTGTCGGGTTCGGGAATGTTGCCAATGACCTTATTAATAAGTTTGCCGTCGCAGAATATTGCAAATGAAATGGAGTTCTTTAGGTTCGCAGTGCGGTCTTTGTAACCCTTATTGTCTTTTGAGAAAGTAACAGCTTTCTCACCAAGCTCCGACAACATCATGCTTAAAACGTTGTCCACAGCTTGCTTTTTCTCCATAAGCCTCTTTTTCAGAGCTTCAACCCCTTTTATCTGTATGTCAACCTTTGCCATACTCGCAAAATTACGGTATAGGCTCGTAATCTAAAAGAAAAACAACGCTGGCGCATAAACAAAAAGAGGACACGACCGAAGCCCTGCCCTCTCTACCAAAACAATATACTAAAACAAAAAAACACTCAATTTTTCTTTTTTACGGAAGTATTAAGTCTAACAGTAAGGTCGGCGATGTACGCCCAGTGCTCAAGACCCCTGCCGTCATACATGGAATAATCCATCAGCCACCATCTACAGATACCAGTCTGTGTAGTTCGTCGCACTGCAAGACGGAAACCGCACGATGTTTGCAAAAGACACCACTCACCTTCTTTGGGTAACTCTTTATCCGGCTTATGCCAAATGTCGCGCAAATACTGCTCGATGCCAGCGTCAAAAGATGTACACAAGTCTTCGCGTGCAAATGCTTCCCTGTTATTGCCTCCACAGAAAAGGTTGAGCGGATATTTCTGTGCCCATATTTCACTTTTATCCACTAAATCCTTTCGCGTGAGAGCATCAACTTGCACCGTTTCCATCTTCTTTATTTTTCGCATCAACGTACTCTTTAAGGACGCAAGCTCCGTCACCTAAAAGTATATATTTTTCCTTTTGAGCGTCGGACATCGCTTCGTAGGCGGCACGGCTTGCCTTTTTTATATTTTCGGGGTCGTATAGCGTTGTCGTAAACTTGTCAAAGGTCTGTTTTATCTTCTTGTTTTCGACAATATTTTTTTGATAAACAAACAGATCCTCATGCATGACAAACTTTAGCATTTCCTCAACCTGCTTTATTGCCAACTCTGGGTATATTGCCATAAAGCATTTCTTTATATCCAAATGGCGTAGGTATTGTATGCGGTTGAATATATGCTCAAATGTACTCACAGACATGCACACAAGGTTTTGTAACACTACGACAGTAGCGCACAGCCCTGCGCGAGGAACGCCAAGGTTCTGCAGTTTCTCCGCTATCTGGTCGCGTAACTTCTCGAGTATTGGTATCGTCGCATCGTAGAGCTGATTGGCGTACTCGTTGCAATAATCAGGCTCCGAATTTTCTTCTACAATCTTAATCGTTTTGCGAAGCGACTTCTGCGTTTCCTTAAAAATCTTTTTAAGCTCAAATCTGAACAAGCCTTTCTTTTGTAAATAGCTCTCCATATATATAAGCCAGTTGTCCGCTATGAGATATTCTGTGTACGAAAACTGGAAAACGGACACTTTTCCAAGGTTGAGCGTTTCTTGAACATACTCCGCATCTATGCTCTGGTCGGCGAACACACGATGGTGACTACCGAAAGCCTCTATATTAAAACATTTGATTGGACTTTCCATGCTGCTTTGTTGTATTAATAAGATATTGACGATATTCGCTGACTGCTTTTGTAAAATAAGGCGACCAATCCAACCTATCGACATATTCATCTATTGAGTTTATGTTCACGCTATTGTCCCCTCGCTCCCAACCGTTAGCCGTAAGCACCCAACAGGCGGTTGTAAACGTATCAGATTGCACATTGTTGACCGTACTGTAGTTCACGCGCTTTTCGATTACGATGTTCATCTTTCTGTCATTCGACATAAATTCAAAACCATTAAGCGTTTTGACAGCGTGCCTTGTATCTCCGTTGCTTTTGATAAAATATTCTTTGTTGCACATTGCGTATCTCCGTTTATGTTATTTTGACTCTATTACTTTTAGCCACCGCTCAATAGCGAGCCTTGCCTGCTCAAAAGAATGGCAGACAACATACTCAAAACCAAGCTTGCTGACTTTATTTTGAAACTCCTTTTGCTTGTCCGACTGTCGTCCTTTAGCTGTTTTCATTTCTAAAAACAGCACGTTGCGCTGCGCTATAACAACCAGGTCGGCGAAGCCTGCGAGTACGCCCTCGCGTTGCATAATAGCTGCCTCTCTTGCGTTGCGGAAACCTCCGTTAGGCACGGCAGCAATAATATATTTAGGATATTGCAAGCGGAACCACTGAACAACTGACTGTTGAATTTTAGATTCTTCATGTCGTGGCTTGTGTTTCGTAGGCAGTTGCCGTTTTAAGAAATCGTCAAATTTCATCTTTAGTGCGCTGATTTTTTGCTTGAAGTTATACACGAAAACCATAATCTCCATTCTTCTTCTGTTTTCATCCAACAAAGACAAGGACGTTCTTTAGGCATAGTTAAAGCACTTATCAAACCAAGCATTTCATCATACGACAGTTTGTCGCTATATCTATCGCCTTGACGAACAGTAAAGCAGTTATTAATGTCTTTATCTTTTTCTATAATAATTTTTTCCATACGTTACTTCCATTCTGTATTGTTATTGTTCTCTATCTTTCGATAATAAATTTTACAACGCTCGTTTTCATAAGTACCATCGTTTTTTGCAAGAGCGTTCCACAGGGCGTTGAGCGTCACACATATTCTTTTGCCTTGCGCAACGACAAGTTCAGGACAAGTGTTGTACACATAGCTCGTCTTTTTGTTCTTAAACTCCAGTATCACAACGCGCTTGCGAGGGTACACTATCTTTCCTCTCATGCTTTTACCTCCATTTCTATCTGCTGTTGAGATTCGCTGATAAGCAAATCAACTATTTTATTAAGCACCTCGCGATTGCAAACGACGTGTGTGCCATTTGTCGCACTAAGCTCCATGCGATAGACGATTTCTCCGTTTCGCAATTTACGATACTGCTCATTTAGTTCTTTCAGTTGCTTTATAGACATCGTTTTCTCTGTTTAATGCAGGTACTACTCTATTAGCAGCACCTGCCATTGATTACTATTTAAATATTACAAGGTCGGCAACATGAGTGCCGGCTGGAAGCACAAGGCTATCCATGCGTGTGCCGTACTGCGTCTGCCTTACGATGCTGACATCTTCGTTGATGTTGATAGCTACAAATATCTCCGTGTGAGCTTCAACGGACATTGGAACAACACTGGCTGTTTCGAGGCGTTTTCCATCCTCTACAAGCAAACCATTAACCGCATTGTCCTGCGTTGAAACAACCATCGCTACCGTGTTGTCTTTAACGTACTCCGTTGTCGGCACCAGCACTTTGCCTTGGTGTAACACGACATCTTCGTTTGATACAAGCGGAACGACTACGGCTTTTAAACGGTTGTTTGCGCTCACGCTCTCTTCCCCGTGCGGAGCTTCAAGTAACGGCATCTCCGCAGCCTGTTCTATTTTCTTCGGTCTTCCCATGTTTCTAAAGTTTATTTGTTTTTAAAATGGCAAATCATCAACATTGTCGGCGCTCACCGTTGGTGCATTACATGTGTCAGCGGCATTGTTAGACACACTCTCAAAAGCTTTCATTCCGCCCAAAATAGGCATTGCATCGAGCTCTTCTTTACTCATTTTTTCGCGCACCTCCTTTGGCAACGACTGCTTTACAAGGTGTGTCTGGTCGTACTTTGGTTCGCGCAGCGCAAATGCGCTCAAATCCAAATAAACAGCCTTTGGCGTTCCGTCTTCATTTGTGCTGACGAAAAAATTATTGTCTTCAATAGGAATAACAAGACATTTCTTTGTCGCAGTACTTCCTTTAAGGCTTGCAACGCCTGCGTTTTTATACTTCAAGGCGTTAAGTTTAATACCAAAATTTTCCTTCTCCATGTTGTGTGTATTTTATTTTTTTAGTTCTCTTATAAGTGCGTCAGCATATCTCACAGCTTCGTTGGCGCAAGAATCGAGGTCTTGATACTCAAACCTCACATCACCTTTCTCCCGTGATTCAAATCCTTCGTCCGCATAAAGAGCGCAGAGCATATCCTTTGCAATCTCGTACCTGCGCTGCTCCCAGTTAATCGACTTCTTGGTAATGCTTGTCGCACCGTTACGCTTTTCTCTTGTTAGCTTTGCCACACAATCTTTACAACGTCCTTTGTAGGATTTTGAGAAAACAGACAGCGGCAAAGTCTGTCCACATATCTCACACGTTTTTGTTTCCATATCTCCGTTTTTAAAAGTTAGCCTTCGGAATAGGGAGTCGAACCCTTATCTGCGCCGTGCTTAAGGTTGCATACACGACTACTCATAATCTAACAACTAATAACTTATTATGGCGAAAGCTCGCAACCACCGACCCAATGCCGGACAAATTATTCCGAAGATAAAAGCCCTACCGCCGTAGGGCAGTTCTAAAAAATAAATTTTATCAAAAATTAAACCGTGCGTCTCGCGACGTTGTGAAACAAACTGTTCTATATTTATAATACATGAGTGTTTAAGAAGTCAACCATTGCCAAATTCTGCGAGAGAATCATCGGTTGGTCAAGCGTCGCGGACTTATACATGTCTGTTGCTGCGTTGTAAAAATCCCAAGCCGTGACCTTTCTCTTGTGGTTGTATGCAAGCATCATCTTTTCCGTGATGCGACCTATCTGCGCCTGATTCAGCGGTATTGTAGCACCGTTCCGTATTTCCTTGTGTTTTGTCTCGGAAGCGACACGCAGGGTGGTGAGCATTCCGATGATTGTAAACATCTCCTGTGCGCTTATCTCACGACGCTTCATCTTTTCGATTTTCTCGTCGTCTTCGGCGGTGATATTGCGAAGATTATCAAGCCAAATGCTGACTTTTTCAAGCAGCTCGCTTAAGCCAACGCCTATCGTGCTGCCGTCTTTATATGTAGCAGCGTACTGCTGCCTGTTCAACATTGTTTGATTGTGACAGATAACAACGTTTCTTCCAATGCCGACCTGTAAACCTTTTTGGTGGAATGATATAGCAAGGTTTGTTGTTATAGCTTCGTCACCCTCGCCTTTGTCAAGGTCGTAAAGACGAATATTACAATACACGCGGCGCAGGATGTGTGCCTCAATAGCACGTTCGCCAAACTTCTCCTCTTTCTGCGGAAGTCGGCTCACGCCTGGTGCTCTCCGGTCTTTGTTGTTAGCAGCGAATAAGTCCCATATCTCAGCACGATAACCACGCTCGGCGCACATCTCTTGTATCTGCTGTATGAGCTGGAAATGATAGATACCCATGAGCGGATTGCCATTGTAGTCGTTTTCTTTCTCCGTGCGTGCGAGCTGTTCAAGCGTCAGCGTCTGAACCTTGCTTATATCAAAATCAAGGAACTGGCGGTCATTTCCGCTTGCTACTTCGAGTTCTGTTGCTGGTTCAGCGACCATGTTGTTAGATGCTGCGACATTCATTGTTGAATACATTGTTGTTTCCATTTTACTTTGCTGTTACGTTAAACTTGTTTTTATATTAAAGGGTTTCCCACGTTTTCTACGTGCAAAAATTCCTCGTCTACTTGTGTGTACATCGGGAGCATTGTTTTGTTATACAGCCATTTCGGCATGATACACTCGTTTAAATCCTCCGACTCACTACTCGGGTTTACAATAATTTTGTTTTCGGGAACCCAAATCTTCTGATTCTGCTGCTCTCCAAAAGAGAACATCTGCGCTTTAGGAGTTTTAACCTCCATCATTGCCTTTGGGCAACGAAAGAGCACCATTGTTGTCGTTATCTCCATTGTTGTTACTTTGTGTGTGTTAATAAAATATCCACATTGCGACATAAGCCACTGTAAGGCATACGCCCATGCTTAATGCCCAATACTTACATTCGTTTATTTCTTCTTCTCCCCAATTGCGAGGATCCATATAGTCCTTCATATTTTTTCTTTTTTGTAGCGAGGCACTACACCTCGCCTTGTTGTTACTTTTCGCAAATGATTGTTTCACCGCTATCTGTTACCTCTGAAAGATAGCCGGAAGAGACCTTGCTAAAGAGCTTCATTGCGAGTCCTTTGTTTGTTGTGTGACGAGCTTCGTCAGTCTGCTTGTTGTAAATACAGTAGTTCATAGTCGTATATTTTTTATTGTTAATATTGTGCGAAGCGTTGTGCTCCGCTACGTTTCTTTGTTAAAGGGCATATCTGCCAATCTTTTTCCCGTCGACATAATCCTCTTGCCAAACCTCGTTGTAATCCGAGGTATCGTCAGCGAAGTAACAGCTAACGGACACCATTGCGAGACCTGCGTCGAGGCGTTCCGTTTCGTAAAACCTGCCATCATTACGCTTGCCGATGCTTTTAGACTGTGCTTTTGCTATCTTACAAGCTTCCCTGTAACTGTCAGCTCCAATAAAGCTAACTGATTCGTAATCGTCGACTGTATTGCCTTTTACGTGCTGTTTCAGTGCTACCTCGTAGCGAGGTTTGACCGTGTCACCTTTCCAATTTTTCATTGTTGTATCTCCTATTTTAGTCGCTTATTAATTTTGACACCACAAAATTAATAAATTATTAATAGACAACAAAATTATTAATAGGAAAAATTTAGTATTTAATATCTTTTAGTACTTAATGCTAAGAACTACATTAATAATTTATTAATTTTGTGGCGTCAACAAGAGAAGTTTGTAACAAATTTCCCAATCTAAAAAGAACAGGGTTAAATATATTAGACCTCCTCTCGCCATCGTTACAATTTCTCAAAAAAAATCGGCGTTAGGAGGTTTTTATTTGAATACAATATGATAAAGAACATACGATACAGCATTGTTGATGGTCTTTTCAAGGATAAAGCATCCCTGAAAGCCATTGCCTTGCTGTTGTTTTTTTATCATAGGAGCGGAAAGAATGTTCTCAAGGACTGGTCGGCAAACAAGCTGGCTAATGCAACGGGCGTACATGCGTACACTATTAAAAAGCGTATCGCTACACTTGTAGATATGGGCTATGCGAAAATAGACGGCAGCTCGCTCGTTTTTCTTTCCGTCGTATCAAAGCACAAGGATAGAAACATTAATATATCAGATATATGCTACGACACCATTAAAGATGTAGAAAAATCCTTATACGCAATTCTTTTGTGCATTGTTCAATCTCGAAAGGATTTCTGTAAACGTACCATTCTACAAGCTCGCACAGCCAAGAAATTTGATGTTATCAAAAAGGCTCGCGCACTTAAAAGGAAGTATGGCTACGGAGATACTTATACCGAGAACGGACTTTCGTACAAAAGGATTGCGCAAAAATTAGGCGTTTCGCTGAAAACAGCGTTCGATTATGTTAGGTATGCGGTCGTCAAGAAGTTTGTTGCGGTGCAAAATCATTTTCACTCCACCTTTATGCCTAAGGTAGGAGGATATCCTGTACCTTGCTTTACCTTCACAACCAACAACTACGCCTTCAACGTAACAGCTAACACATATACAATTATAAATAAATTATTCAATTTAAAAAATCGAGCTACAGCCGTGCTTTAATGCATGGTATATATAGATTATAAAAAATATAGGCTTATGAAAAATTCTACAAAGCTTGAAAAGATAAAGAAATTCCTCGAAGAAAACGGCATCGCGTACAAATGTCGTAACAGGCACAGAAACGGGCACTGCGACTTGTTTGTAATTGCTGCGAAGGTGTCCGTGAAGATAGAGGGTGCAGACGACGATATATTTTATCGCAGACACAGGAAAGGCTACCATCCTGTCTTCGTACGCACCTCCGACACGCCTAAGTTCGCAATAGAAAAGGTTGCAAACACAATACGCGAATCAATGATTAACCAACAGACACACTTAATGAAACAGCACCATGTGTAGACGAAGATATTGTGGAGAGTGTCCGATGTTTAGATACGAAGACACTGACGGCATCGGGGAGTGTTTTGTATGCAAAGAGTTAAGGACTTGCGGTCAAAAGTGTAAGATAACTCGTGACAATATAACAGAAAAGCAGGTGCTACGCATATTGCACTACGAGCAAAAATGGCGCAGGGGAACAAAATTAGAGATGCTTTCGCCCGTGCTGTTTGGTGTAGCGATAGACGGTGCGATGCGCTTTATTCGTAAAAACAAGTCTTGATATGAAAACGCCAAAAGTTTTAGTGCGCTGGATAAGACAAGACCTTATGTCGAAAACAAGCGACGCAGAGAAGGCAGCGATACGCAACTGCGAGCGACTTGGGTATAAGGTGGTACGGCAGCAGCCGATATTGACCGGGCGCAAGATGTACTTTGCCGACATATATATTCCATTATTAAAGTTGATTATTGAGGTAAACGGTGGCTACCATTTTACTGATAATCAGAAAAGGAAAGATAAAAATCGAAGTCAAGGTGTGAGGCGACTTGGATACAGTTTATTTAATATCAAAAACAAAGATGCAAGAGACATAAAGAAAATAGAACAGTTAATAAATAAAGCAAAGAATGGGAAGATTATTAACAAGAAATAATTTTCTCCAAAGAGCCCATGAGGTACACGGAGATAAATACGATTACACAAATACAGTCTATATAAACAATAGACATAAGATAGACGTATGTTGTCCTATACATGGTGTGTTTACACAATTGGCAAACATTCACTTACAAGGCAAGGGCTGCCCCAAGTGTGCAAAAGAACAAAACTATAAGCCTATATATGGTGTGGGAATAAATGATTACAGAGGCATTATAAGGCATAAAGGCGTTTTTATAAAGTCTTATGCTGTATGGGCGAGTATGCTTTCAAGATGCTATGATAAAAATTATTTAAGGAAAGAACCTGCATATATAGGATGTGGTGTCTGCGAAGAATGGAAGTATTATAGTAACTTTAAAAAATGGTTCGACGATAACTATATAGATAGATATGTCTTAGATAAAGATGTATTAAAACCAGGAAACAAGGTGTATTCTCCTGAAAACTGCGCATTCATTCCTGTCGAAATAAATAGAGCTTACGAACGAAGGAAGCGGAATATTATAAAGAAATGTCCAACTGGTGTTGTATGTAATGGCAAAACGTTTAAGGCGTACATTACAATCAATTCTCAAAAATACGACATAGGAACATTTCAAACCGCACAAGAAGCATTCGATAAATATAAATTTTATAAAGAGGAATACATAAAAAGCCTTGCTGAAAAATATAAAGGTAAAATCTCTAAAGAAGTATATCGTGCAATGTATAGATACAAGGTTACATAACAACCGCTCCGCAGGAATTTGGCGCATGGGCTATCACGTTGTAAGATTAAGCAACCACGACGCTCGCGATATGAACAAGGTAAAAGCGAAAATAGAACTAATAAAAAGGAGATACAAGAAATGACTTAAATGTATGAAAAAGCACACATACAAAAATAGACAAATACTCTACGGGTATCATAATTTGCGCGAGTTATCGGAAAGAGCTTTGCGAAATCTTGATGGAGCGATGGATAATGCCCATGATGTAGCTGTGATGCGCTATGTGTTGTTGCAGTTCACTAATTGGTTCAAGACTGACTTCAAGAAACTGCCACTATTCGAGAGCGACCCGTTTGTTGACGACTGGTGTAACGGTATGGCGAGGGAGATATACCGTTATATGTCAGACATTACAAAGAAACAAGAAGGTAAAAACAAGAACGAGATATGAAACAGGAGTTATTGGATGATTTGCAGCGTCTGCTGAAATGCCCGAAGACGGAGTGCGCCGACAGAGCTTTGCTGGACGGTGCGTTGAGCGGATGGCATGAGGAAGCTATAGAGTTTTGCCATTTGGCGGAAGTCTACGATATAGGCGTTACACCTCTTGAACTTACAGAGGAACTTAAAAGGAGTGGAATATTCAATGAGGACGGCTTGCCCGACCAGCGTTTTGTTGATTGCGGATATTTTAGAGTCGTTGAAATGAAGTATGTGTCAAGCGACGCAGAAACCAATATCATTTACAAGGTGATTGTGTATCCGCTTGGTATCGCATTCATTTCGGGTTTTACAGACGCATTGAAAGACAGAAAAAGACAGAGCAATGACTAAGGACTGGAGCGGAAACGGCAAGAAATAACAAACAAAAATAAAACAAAATGGAAAGAGAGAAGATAGTAATAGAACTTTGCGGCGGCAGGATGCCTGAAAAGGCGCACGATGCCGATGCAGCGTATGATGTGTTCACTAAGGAAGACGTAAAGATGTACGACGGGGAGCGTTGCGCAATACCTCTTGGTTTTAAGATACAGCTTCCGAAACATTTGGCAGCAGTTATACAGCCAAGAAGCGGCATGTCTGCCAAGGGTATGTACGCTCAACGACTGTACGATGACGGATCTGTTAAAGAGGTGCGAATTGATGCCGATGTAAAACTCGGCTTGATAGACAGCGGCTATACTGGCGAGGTGAAAGTAATCGTAAAAACCTTTGAGATAGGCAATTCTCTGGTAGATAACATTATTATCCCAGCCGGCACCAGGATAGCGCAGATGCGCATTGTTCAAGTTCCCAGCGTGATGTTTGAAGTCGGTACGATAGAAAAAGACACGGAACGAGGGGAACACGGATTTAATTCTACTGGAACGAAATAAAAAGCGACAAACATGAACGAGATAAAAATATTTGAAAATCCTGCGTTCGGAAAGATTAGAACAGCAGGGACGAGTGAAGAACCATTATTTTGCTTGGCAGACATTTGTCGAGTATTAGGAATAAACAACGCCACAGACGTTAAGAAACGCCTGAAAGAAGATGGGGTAGATTTAATCGAGGTCATAGATTCTATGGGGCGCACACAAAGAGCACACTTTATCAACGAGCAGAACCTCTATCGTTTAATTATGCGCTCCGACAAGCCTATCGCAGAGCCTTTCCAAGATTGGGTGTGTGGCGATGTATTACCCTCAATCCGCAAAACAGGAAAGTATGGACTGCCACAGACATTTGCCGAAGCTCTGCGCCTCGCGGCTGAACAACAAGAAAAAATCGAGCGACAGCAAAAGGCGTTGCAAGAATCAGCGCATGAAATCGTTGTTTTAAATGGCGCAGTCATGCAAATGCAGCCTAAGGTCACATTTGCCGATGCTATTGTTGGAAGCAAGTCAAGCTGTCTTGTTGGGGAACTTGCAAAAGTTCTTACACAGAATGGCATTACAATAGGTCAGAACAAGTTGTTTGAATGGTTGCGGAACAATGGCTATCTTGGCAAGAAAGGCGAACGGTACAATATCCCCAACCAACAATATGTCGAGCAAGGACTTTTCGAGATAAAGAAGGGTGTGCGTAGCGGAAATGATGGCGTTATGCATACAACAATCACAACAAAGGTGACTGGCAAGGGACAGTGCTATTTTATCAACAAATTCAAAAACACCTCTGGCGTAAAATAATACATATAATATAAATAAGCCGTACAAGGGCGGCTTGCAGGTGCGAATCCTACTATTGATTTTACTTGGTTTTGTTACAAAAGCTGTGTCGCAGAAATCGCGAAGCTCGCAAATTGGGAGTGGTTTTTCTTTTGTGACAACTTTTTTAATTTACCATGTACCCAATCACTGGGGAGCTTGCATGGCTTTAATGCGTGTTGTAGTCGTGAGGATTATGACGCGCATTTTTTAAAAAATCGCACAAATCATTTAATTTTCATTAAATATTAAAGATTTTCTATTATTTATTTTGTCATTCACTAATAAATTATTAATTTTGTGGCGTTAAAATTAATAGATGATTAAAAATAGGAGATACAACAATGAACACAATTATCAATAGAATATGCATCTTTCACAGAAGCTTGCTTCTTACGAGGCTATAACAAGATAGTACTTATGTTGTATCTCTTCGGTGGTGATTGCTTAGGCGGTCGCTCCCGATTCTAAAGAATTTGGAGAATATGGAAGAAATAATAAAGATTACAGAGAAAGATGGCAAAAGAGCTGTGAATGCAAGAGAATTGCATCAGTTTTTAGAGAGTAAGCAAGACTTCTCAAACTGGATTAAGAATCGTATTGAAAAGTATGGATTCGTTGAAAATCAAGATTTTGAGGTTTACAATAAAATTATTGAAAACCCACAAGGTGGCAGACCAACTATTGAGTATGCCCTTTCCGTAGATATGGCAAAAGAGCTTTCAATGGTTGAGAATAATGAGAAAGGTCGCTTGGCTCGCAAATACTTCATCGAGTGCGAAAAGATAGCAAGAGAGGCGGTTGTGGCTTCTTATCAGATAGAAGACCCCATTAAGCGTGCCGAACGTTGGATTGAAGAGCAGAAGGAAAAGAAGGCACTCGAAGCAAAGAACCTTGAAATGCTACCAAAGGTACATTACTTCGACGAGCTTGTGGAACGCTCCCTGCTTACTGGTTTCCGTGATACCGCAAAGGAACTTGGCTTAAAGCAGTCTGAGTTCATCAAAATTCTTATTGATAAGGGGTACATCTACCGTACACCGAAAGGCGAGCTTCGCCCAATGGCACAATACACCAACGACCTCTTCGAGATTAAGGACTTCAAAAGCATCAATAGTAGCCACGCAGGTGTAAGGACGTGGATAACCGTCAAAGGGAAAAAGGTCTTTCAGTTGTTGTTCGGTAGGAAATAAGCTATTAGAAATAATTATAAATATTAGTTTTCTTTTAGTTTTGCAAACCTAAACTGATAAAATACCAATAATCAAAGATTTGTATAAAAATATTTTAAAAAACTTTGCACTTCACAGAATATTTTATAATTTTGTGGTGTTCAATAAAATATCAGTGGTAAGGTTAGAGGCTCTACCACAAAAAGGTGGAGTATTTTTATGCTCGCTTCTTAACGGATTACGATATACGTGTATCGCTTCCCTTGCTTACATTGTAATGGTGTAGGCGTGCTTTCACTGATAGGCATTGAACAAAGGGTAAAGCGGTACACTTTCTTTGTTGTATCAACCCGACAAGTTTTAACGTTCTAAAATATCAGTACAATGGATGAAATCCAAATTTTGCACAAATCTATCTTCCTTGGAAAGGAAATAGATGTATGGGGAACTTTTGAAAACCCATTATTTAGGGCGAGTGATGTAGCAGATTGGCTACACAACACAAATGTCTCTAACATGGTTAAAAAAGTCGACGAGAACGAAGTGACTAAGTTTAACTTAGGCAGTCGTCAAGGTGAAACTCTTTTTCTTACAGAGAATGGTCTTTATGAGATCCTTATGTTATCTCGCAAGAAAGAGGCTAAGCAATTTAAGAAAGGCGTAAAGGAAATCTTACACGAAATCCGTACCAAAGGCGGCTACATCGCTTCAACCGACGCAGACACACCCGAGGACATTATGGCTCGCGCTGTACTTGTGGCGCAGCAAACACTCGCACGCCGCGAGCAGCGCATCAAAGAGCTCGAAGAACAAGGTCGGCGGCAGGAACTTGTTATCGAACAAAAGGACGAGCAAATAGACTTGCAATACAAGCAAATCAAAGAAGCTGCGCCCAAGGCAGACTACTACGACAAAACTCTTGCGTCTACAAGTTGTATGACAACAACGCAGGTGGCTGACGATTTGCACACTACCGCTCATGCTCTCAATCGAAAACTACAGGAAACAGGCATAATTTACTCGCAGTCCGGTCAGTGGCACTTAAAGATGCCGTACAAAGGCTGGAACTTGGCAAGCACACGAACGTTTAACCGCCAAAAGGAAAACGGCGATATACTCACAAAGGTAACACTTGTGTGGAATCAGCGTGGTAAGCGTTTTATTCTCGCGCTTTACAATAACAATTTTGATGTAAAGCAAGCTATCGCAGAAATAAAAGGTGACATATCAAACAAGTAACACAACCAAAAAATAGAGTAGATTATGAACAACAATAAATCAAACGGAAACAAAACAACCTACAAGGTAAGCAAAACCACAGCCGATATGCTCAATATCCTACGCGAGTTTGTAAGTTGGCAGGATAAGGCTATAAGCCTGTTTGAAGGCAAAGAACAGGGTAACGAAGTTATAGAAGCAACGGTCGCGACATTTGACAGTATAAGAGGAGCTATCGCCGCCAACGTTGAGCAGAATATAGAGAATTTAGACAACACTACGATATAAAAACGTTTTGCGAGTAGTAATGTAAAGTTTTACTACTCGCATTTTTATTTTTTTAATCTTCTTCAAAAGCTAAAAACAGCTCTTCGTTAACACGAGGATAGACCTTGTTTAAAGTCTGTTTAAACTTATCCCAATTATAGTCTGATGCAACAACTAAAGCGTGTACAGAACATAAATATTCTTTTAATTTTGGCAAGCCTTCATCGCGACTCAAAAATTGATGGAATCGCTTTGAACGATTGCCTTTTTCGTTTTTAGGATTTAGTTTTTCTAATTCAGGCATAACTGGAGCTATTCTATCATAGACAATATCTCTTATCCATTGCCCAATTACCCCAGGGCGTTTAGAAGTATCTTGCCAAGTCCAACCTCTCATTTTATAAATATCTTCAAAAAATTGGTCATTAAAAGTCTTGACCCATTTTGCAGCTTCCTGTTGCAAGAAATTATTTAGGAACTTTTGTAGTTCGTCTTTGGCTTTGGTTTTCGCTTTGTCGTACCCAGTTGCTTCATCAACCAAAGCAATAATGCCTACTCTTGCAAAAGCGCGCATAATTATTTCGCACTGGTCAGCAATTATTGCCTGACGTGGAGACAATTCTATTGTTTTGCGTGCTTCAAGGAAAGCATCGCATATATCTGCCAAAGCATCAGCTTTGTAACCATGAATAGTTTTACCAGAATCAACGCACACAACAGGACTTAAGTGGTCCGAGCTTAAGTACTTAGTAATAAATGGGTTAAGAGTTTTTTGATTTAAATATCGTGCAAGTCTGGTCCCGGCAGTTTGTTTGCCTTCTTCTACATCAACCATCTTTAACGCTTCTTGCAAACCTCTGCCAGAAATAACTCGTAAACCATTGTCAAGGACATAACAAGGTATTTTTATGCCGTTTAAATCAAGTTCTCCTCGATACTTTACAACCGTCTCTTTTTTATATAAGCTATCAACGCTTACGCCTAAAATGTCGGCAATTTTATTCATAGTTTCTTTCGTTGTTGAACCGTTTACAACCTTGCTGACTCCGACTTCTGTCATGTTTAATCGTTCGGCGAGTTCTTTTTGACTCATGCCTTTTTCCTTTAATAATTCTTTTATTCTATTCATATCTGTAAGTGTTTAATTCATTTTGCAAAAATACAAAATATATTTAATTTCAAGCATTAAAGTTAAACAAAAAACAATTTTAAATGCTAACATTTAGATTAAAAATAAAGATGCGACATGTAAACAGAAACAAAATTGTTTACACAGCCTTTTTAAATTTCTTTATACGCATTCATTTATAAAGTAATTTTGTGTTAGATAAAATTTTCCATTAACGTAAACAGAATAAAGTATGACAATTAAAGAGAAAGTGCTTGCTTCTTGCAAAACGTCGTTCGCGAAGTACGGTTTGAAGAAGGATGAACTTACAAAGCTGGTAGACCAGATTGTCTCAGGTCGTGGTTTAACAGATGAGTCAACAGACGAGGACGTTACTAAAGCTATTACAGCCGTAGAGCCGTATGTCGGCATGATGCAAACAGCGTTTAACCGAGCTGTGAGCGAAACAACGAAGAAGTACGAGGGATGGGTAGACCCAAAGGCTACTCCGACACCTCCGATAGACACACCGGCTCCTACAGTTCCGTCAGCAGCAGAAACTCCGCTCACAGCCGAAGCCGTGGCGAAGATGATTGCCGAGGTAAAGAACGACCAGCAGAAGGCTGTAAACGAGGCGGTCGCAGCTGCTCTTGCTCCGTATAAGGAACGCGAGGAGCGCACAAGACTCGCAACGTTGCTGCAAGGCAATGAAAAGCTGAAGAACATACCCGAAGTATTCCGTTCACGCTACCAGCTCGACAAAGAGGAAAACCTCGACAGTGTTGTGGAGCAGATTAACAATGATTTCACAACAATGAAACAGGCGCTTGTCGCAGATGGCACGTTTGTTTCAGCGCCAACGACAAGTACTCCGCAGTCCGAGCAGGATGATTTTATCAAGCGCATGGAGGGCTTCGCGCAGCGCAATGCGCCTAAGTCTGAGGGCGCATCATAATTTCAATATATAGCAACAACTAAAATTTTTAATCATGGCTTATAAAGGAATGTTTTTCAAGAAGGTAAAGCCGACCAGCATTAAGGAGGCTTCTTGGTGGGAGGAAATGTGTGTCCGCAGACAGGGCGGTTATGACCTCGACCAGAGCAATCTTCCTGTTGGTTTAAAGTGGCTCCCTAAGGGTGCTGTTGTAAAGCTTGGCACTGGCGGTAAGGCAGTCGTTGTCAAGTCGGCGAAGGTGACGGAAAAAGCGACAAGCGCAGCTAAGACCGTCAAGCTCTCGGCAGGTTCTCTTTACAAGGAAGGCGACACAATCGGTGGCAAGAAGATTGCTTCTATTGTAAGAGCAGAAAGTGGCGACACGGTAACTCTTACAGCTGGACTTGATGCAGAGCTCGCAGAGGGTGCCGTTGTTACTGACTACGACAAGAGCAAGGATATTCTTCTCGGCTTTGCATACGCGACAAAGGAGCTTGACCCTGACGCAGCGCAGGTCGTAGAGCCGACTCTGCGTGTGATGGAAGTCGAGGAAGACTCTCTGCCCTACCCGATTAACAGCGACATCAAGGAAGGCTTGAACGCAAACGGCATCGCTTTGTTCAAGATTCAGTAAGTATTAACACAGGATAACTTTAAAAATATAGAAAAGGTATGAATAGTATATTGAAGCAGCTATTAGACCCAAAGTCTTTTCAGACCTATATTGACGAGAACATGAAGACCTCAACATACAAGGCTCTGTGGAAGAACGAGATTAAGCAGGTAGACTATTGCGCAGCCAAGGTCTATCAGGCTAATCTCGCTGAGTACACGGCTGCAATGGTAGGTTCGGTTATCGCCAAGAATGCTGAAAGACCTGTTCACCACATGCCTGACTTTGGTCAGCTTACGGGTTCCGTTGGTCGCTATGGTGACGAGTGGGAGCTTGATAACGACTATCTCGACCAGATGCACCAGCTCGAGGGTCGCTATCGTGATGTTCAGGGTCGCAATTATACGCAGGCGCAGCTTAATGCGCAGTACGACAAGCTTATCGAGTATTCTTTCCGTCCGTTTGAGCGTGCGGTTATCGCTCCGCACAAGCGTCTTGATATGCTTTATTTCGAGGGTCTTTACATGGGTACACAGACTGTGTCTCGCACCAACAATGCTAAGGCGAACGTGTCCTACACTTTCGACCTCGATATTAAGCAGCTCTCCGTCACAGCATCATGGGGCGAGGAAAATGCAACTCCGTTTGCGGACATCAAGAAGCTTAAGGACGAGGCAAAGGCGCATGGTCGCAAGATTCTTAAGCTCCGTATGTCTGAAAACACATTCTACAAGATGTGTAAAGCGAAGGAGATTAAGGACACCTTCAAGCTCAACCTTGGCACGGTACAGCTCAATCCGGCGGTTCCGATGCTTACGACCGAGCAGGTGAACACTTATCTGCGTTCTATTTTGCTCCCGACAATTCAGATTGACGAAGACCAGTTCGTAACTCTCGCCGACGGCACAACACACAACCTTATTGCGGATGACCGCGTGGTTGCTCAGTGCGCTGAAAGCGTAGCTATTATGAAGATTTCGGACGCACTGGAGCTGGCAGACCCGATTCCAGGCGTTTCTTACTCTTCACACGACGACAACCTCGTCGGCTACTGGCGTGACAAGACAGGCTATCATATCAACTACGATATGTGGGCGCAGCCTGTATTCAACGGTCTCAACGACCTTTACATCCTCAAGACTACGGTATAATCGTAGCCTTGGGGTAAAATTAAAAAAGATGTAGTAGTAGTTATAGTTGTAGTATTAAGACAAGGTAGCATGACAATCTCAGAAGCCATCGCAAGTGAAATTCAGCCATTCTCAACGTCGGACGAGGCGTTGGAGAAGATGTTTATCGACGCTGCCGATAAATTCGGTGCCTCGGAAAGCGTCGATGACGCATACAGTGTGGCTGTAAAGAAGCCTGTAGCGTATGCTGCAATGCGCATACTTTACAAAATGCGTACACTTTCAAGCGAGAATGTGGGTGGCGTATCACAAAGCTACAAGAGTGATGACGAGCTAATTGACGATATGATAAAGTCTATTGCCAAGGACGCGGGATTGAGTGCTGACCTTGTTCTTAATACAGACTCTGATAGCTATTGGTTGCAAAGTGTAAAGGTTTGGTAAGGAAGGTGGATGTATGAACTTCGAGGATAAACTGCAAGTACAGCTCAAAATATACAACGTTGGGTATGTTCAAATAGGTAGCGTGTTCTACGACATGAAGGATAGCGGAGAACCAGACTTTGATGTTAAAAACGAAAATGTCGGCAGCGGATACGACGCGCAGGGCAATCCGATTGAAGCAACGGCAACACGCTTTCTCGATTTTGGCAAATGTCTAATCTTTCCGAATACAAAGGCAAGCCTTATCACGTTGAATGATGGCAGTAAGTATCAATACGCCTACGAGGTGATAGCACCGCTGTCAAAGCAGAAATACAAAATGCTGCCAACGGAAGGGGATACTGTAAAAATAATGAAAAAAGACGGCACAATAGAAAAGGAGATGGAAGTCAAAGGGTTTGTTACCCTTAAACGACGCTATTTGAAATTGTGGCTATAAAACGCAGGGTATGATAATAGGTGACGACGCTGTAAGCGCGATGTACGAATACATTTGCAATAACCTGCCGAATATAGGAGTTAAAAAGGGTAACGTTTTTAAATATAAACGACCCAAAAAGCTTGATTCGGACAGTTATATTGTTATTAATCACTTGCCGTTTGTACACGAAAGTGAGATAGAAAACGGCATGATTAACGTAAACGTGCATGTGCGAAAAACAGCCTCTGATGAACCGAATACAAAGAAACTTACAACGCAAGCGAAAGCAATTCTTGCCTTGTTCGAGAATAGCACATACCTTGGCGGTGCATATTTTGACAGCTATTCTGATTCTCTTCCTACAGATGACAACGATAATACATACTATATCAATCTGAAATTCAAAGTAACGTATAACAACTTAAAGAAATAAAATATGGCAAAAACAGGCAAAGACGGCGTGTATGGCATTGACGAGTTTGCAATCGCTACCCCTGCGGAAAATGGTGCTTATCCTACCAGTTTTCCATTTAAATTTAAGGCTATTGTACAGGGCTCTTTGAGCTTTAACGACAACGCGGCATCTACAACAGACGTTGAAATCGAGGACTCAGAAGACCCGTACGCAGTATTAACCTCTTCGGCTGCAACTAAAGGTTTTACGGTTCAGACATACGACATGTCTCCTGAAACGTATAAAGAGATCCTTGGTTTTACTTCAACTGACCAAAAATGGAACAACGAGCAGCCAACAGAAACACAGGTATTCAAAGCTGTACAGATTAAGACAAAGGTACTCGACGACATCCCTGCAAAGGTGTTCCAATGGGCAAAAATGAAGCTTACTGTCACCCGTAGTGGCTCTATTGGCAAGACCGGTCTTCCGAACCTTAATATCGAGTTCCGTCAGATGGCAGTAATGAATGCAAGTGGCGAGAAGGTTTCTGGTCACCGCTGGGCATACCTCGATGACGTTAAGACAGAAGTCGATAAAGAGGTTTAGGAATCTGCATAGGTTATATAATTTTAAATCGTTAATGGCGGCGAGGCAAGGATAAATTCTAAGCCGCGCCGCCTTTATTTTAAGCATACAGCTATATGAAAACATCAGATAAGAAACACGTCGCTGAAACGCTCAAAGAACAATCGACAAAAATAAAAGTTGGAAAATTTATTTTTAAGGTCAAGCCGCTGACCCTCATGCAGATATATGAGATGTCTGTCATTGCGAATGACATAAAAAAGCCCAATTGGGGGCTTGGTGATAAAATAAATGTCATTAGCGAGACTATATCACACGGCAATGATGCACGTCTAATGTGCGAGATATTTGTCATTTGCGCTTTTAGAAAAACTTGGAGGCGCAAAATGTGGTCACGCTACATTAATCATCATCTACAAATCGAAGCGTTCAACAACCTTATTCAATTCGTAAGTCATTCTTTTAATATAAATTTTTTCTTGACCTCTATCACTTTCCTCACCCAAACGATAGCAATGACAGAGCCGACAACGACTCACCATGGGCAATCATCGGAGGAGTAATGAAGTATTTTCGTATGAGTTACGAGGAGGTCGTATTTAATCGCTCATACACCAACATCATCCTTCTTAATCGCTCAATACCTTCATGGGATAACCCAGACAAAAAAGAAGATGAAGGTGGCGACAGAAAGAGAAGGGAAGAGATAAGCACTTGCAAACCTGTAAATAAATCAATACACGCATCAGACTTCTTTATGGACATGATGGGATAACACTATATATATTATGGCAGAAGAAATACTTGGTATAAGCGGACAGATGGATATTTCCGATATTCAGTCTTCGCTTGACAAACTTTGTGACAGCTTGACTCGTGTAGGAGTCGACACGGACGCTTTATCGTCAAGAATGACAAAAGCTCTTGACGACATAGCTAAATCTGACGACGATTTAGCGACTAAAACACAGCAAGCGATGCAGGCTCTGAAATCTGCTATGGATGAAGCGTCTAAAGGCATACGAGAAGTGCCCGATATGATAGACAACGCGAACAAGCGCGTTGAAACTATTGAGGGGACAATATCGAAGCTTAACGAAAAATTAGCGGAAACAGAAAAAGGTTCAAGTGCCTTCGATGCGCTAACAAAGCAACTCGACGCACAAAAACAATCTTTGCAACTTGCAAAAGAAGATGTCATTGAGCTGTCAAATTCGTATAGCACAGTTAAAAACTCCATATCAGAGGTAAGCGGAGCATATCAAGCGTTAGGCGCTTTATCTACCGCAACAACTGGGGCAAATAGCGCTCAGTCGGTATCAAACGCTGCCGTGGTCGCAAGTGCGTCGACAGCAGCAGCGGCAGTAACCGCAGAAGCTGGAGCTAACACCGCATCTACGACTGCAGTCATTGCAAATACAGCAGCAAAAGGTGAAAACGCACAGGCAACCCAGCAGTTAACACAGTCTTTGCAAGAATACATGTCTGTAGCAGCTGGACGAGCAGATATAGAGCGAATGCAAAGCGAAAGCGCAAAAGAACTCCGCTCTGATATAAAGCTGTATGAGGACGCGATAAAAGATATACAAGAAGCTCTTAATTCAACCGATTTTAGCAAAAATATAGAAGAAACAACTGCTAAAATTGAAAAACAGAAAGCGCGAATAGAGGAGTATAAACAAGCGCTTGCTAATCTTACTCCAGAAGAAAGCGCGAATGGAGGCGCTATCTATTATAATCGTCGCATCGACGAAGCGCAGCAAAAGGTGTCGCAACTCCAAAAACAAGTGAACGACTGGGGGCAAGAGCAGAATCGTTTAAATGAGAACTTGAAAGAATACAACGCGCAGCTCGAAGCTGCTAAACGCATTCAAAAAGGAGAAAACTTAGCTGGTTCATTTAAAGAAGCTGCCGAGAATGCTAAGAAAACTGCAAAAGAGACTGAGGACATCGGCAAGGAAGCTGAAAAGTCCTCATCAAAGGTTAAAGGCGTATTCGGGGGGCTTAAAAGCTCTTTTAGTGGTTTGATGAAGGGCGACTTCTCAGGTCTGTTTAAATTCGTCGGCAAAATAGGCATTTGGGGTGCTGGCATTGCGGCGGTAGGAAAAGGCTTGTTTGAAGCGTCGAAAGCAGCGGAAGAGTTTCGTGTAGCCCTGCAGCCATTAAATCACTACATGGACGCAAGTAAAGTTCAAGAAGTTAGCCAAAATATCTTATCTATGACTTCTAAAACAACGAAGTCGTGCGCGGACATGGCGAACGCTGCTTTACAGTTTGCAAAGGTTTGGGATGGGTTGAAAGATGCACCTGGTGCTCTTACCCAAATGATTGAGAGCTCGAACGAATACGGAGCATTAGCTGGCAAAACATCCGAGGAAGGTGCAAAAGCTATCTCACAAATGGCTTCCGAATACCACATGACAGCACAGGAAGCTTCGGAGATGAACAACATTATTGCTTCGGCATCAAAACACTCTACGGACTCGTTCGGAGAAATGTCTGACGCTATTGCTTCCGCTGGTTCGACAACAGCTTTATACGGAGTCACTTTTAAGGAGACAGCTACACTTATCGGTTATTCAAGTGGACAGTTTGGTAACGCTCAAAAGGCGGCATCCAAGCTTTCAATGCTACTTATGAGTATGTCTAAGCTACAAGACAAGTACAATCCGTCGGTAGTTGGTATGGTTACAGCCCTGAAAAACCTTAAAGATGCTTATGAAAGAGGTGAGAATGTCGCATCTAAATTCATGGCTCGCAACAGGTCTGTGGCGATGTATTTCATTAAAAATGCAGATGCTATTGAGCAATACAGCAAAAAGTTGGAAAATGCCGATGCTAAAAATGAACTTCTTGGCGACTTGAGCCAACGCGCCTCCTCAAACCTTGCGAAATTAAACAATGCATGGAACGGTTTTTTAACCTCATTAAATGCTAATTTAACGCCAACCTTAACAAATATATTAAATTTCCTCAATCGTATCATTGGTGGAGCTAAACAAACAGCTTCGCAGCTAAATTATATAAAAAACTACGACAAAATACATCCTGGAAACAACAAGGATGTTGAATATACAGAAAACGTAGCAAACAAATGGTATCTTAGCGGATTTCCAGAAGCACAACTGTCAGCACGAACAGCGGCTTCGACGAGAATGGAGCGTCAAAGAGAAAATTCTAAATCCTTTAACAAACAGGAGGAGCAGCTCAATAAAATATTTGATAGAGCATACCGAAAGGCTCGCGACAAATATAAGCCAAACCCAAAGACTAAATACAAAGGTATTAGTACCGAAGGTATGTTTAATGCAGGCATGAATGCCGTTAAAAAGGCTATAGAAAACGACCCACAAGCCTTCTCTGAGTTCCGAAACGCATATACATACAATTACTTTTACAAAGAAAAAAAGCGAAATACCACGGCATTAAATCAAAAACCCAACAATACAAATACAGATTTAGGCGGCGGTTTCGGCGGCGACGACAAAGGCGAAGAAGCACGCAAATATCGTGAACAGCTGGCTGAACAACAAGCAAAGGAAGAAGCACGCAAGCGCAAGGAGAGATGGGATTTGTATGTAGCGGAAGAAGAAAAAGGCATCGCAAAAGAAAAGGATGTTGCTGAAAAGGAGCGTCTCCAAAAAAAATTGGATTTTGAAAAAAAATTACATCAAATTGACGAGGAAGCAGAGCAGCTAAAACAGGCGAACATACAGGCGGCTAAGGCAGAGTATGACAATAACCCTCAAAATAAAAAGAAAGAAGGGTTTTATGCGTCTGGGTTAGACAAAAAAGTAACATTAACAAAAGAGCAGCAGAAGATAATTTCAACAAAAAAGGAAGTTGTTCATGCTCAGGTTAGAGAGGAAGACGAAAAAGCACTTAAAAATCTTACAGATAAGTATCGAAATGAAAACCAACAACGTCTTGATATAGAAAAAAAATTCAATGACGACATCAAAAAAATACAAGAAGCACGGGCAAAAAAACAGGAAGAGTTAAACAAGGCAACAACAGAAGAGCAAAAAGAAGAGTTGCAAAAACAGATAGACAACCTTGTGTTAGCAGAGGCGAAAGCGACCAAAGATAAAGGTGAAGCTATTGTATCATTTGATTTTGACTTATTAAAGAAAAACCCTGAATACATTCAGGCGTTTGAGGATTTGAACAATGTGAGCAACGAAACACTCACAAGCCTTATCGACATGTTCGAAAAGTTCAAGACCAAAGCAGCCGAATCAATGTCGCCTGACCAAATAAGAGAATTTACGAATACATTGCAATCAATGCAAGATGCATTGTTAGAACGTGAAAATCCTTTTGCGCAGGTAGCAAAAACCGCAGTAGAATATCAAATATCAAATGCACAAGTAAAAGCCTTAGAAGATTATATCAAAGCTTTGAAAGAGGGCAAAAACATCGAACAAGCCAACGTAGAGGTATCAAAAAAACTCGGTAAGACATACAAAAATCAAGAAGAGGCAGAAAAAGACCTTGCTAAAGCAAAAGATAAACGCAATAAAGCGGAGAATAAACATCAAAAAGCCGTCAAAAATCTCAACGCAAGAATCAATGAGTTAGCAGACTCAATTAATTCGTTGGGTAGCATTATTGGCGGTACCGAAGGACAGATTTTGGGCATTGTCGGCGGTGTGTTGTCATTTGTAACACAAACCACAGAAGGTATTAAACTTGTTGCAGCAACAGGAGCCAACGCTATCTCGTCAATAGAAAAAGCATCTGTCATATTAGGTATTATATCAGCAGCAATTCAGTTGTTACAGAAAATCAGCTCGATGTTTAAAGATACTCATGCGCAATACGAAGAGTATGCTCAAAAATTAAAGGCGATAAACGATTTGACGACCGCGGTAAATGAGTATAAATTAGCTGTGATAAAAGCTCAACAACAAGAAAAAACGTGGTTCGCATCTACAGGATTAATAGACCTTCGCGAATCGTGGACTTATTCTCAGGAAGCTTTACAAGGATACTTAGACAAACTGACAGAAACGCAGGCGATATATCAGAACGAAAGTGGCGGAGGATGGCTTACAAATTCCTTAAAGTGGGTAGGCTCCACAGTTGGAAAGATTGTATCATTACCTGGAGAACTCGTAAAAAAGGGACTTGAGGCTTTGGGCGTTGATATGAACAATTGGCTTGGAGACCTCACTAAAGGTGTTGTTAATTTTGCAACCGGCGGGTTCGCATCTATCTTTGGTGCAGGTATTGGAAAAATGATAGACGATAGCAATAAATACGACAAGGGCACCACCGCGGCTTACAATAACTTGCGCATCGAAACCAGAAAAAAATCCAGTGGTTTCTTAGGTTCGGGCATTGGTGGTCATAGACAAAAAACAAAAGACCTGCGCGAATGGACGAAGCAAAAATTCGGGAAAGATTTGTTTGACGAAAATTACATGATAGACGTTGATTTGGCAAAAACAATTCTTGACAAATACGGGGATAAGCTTGTCGGTGAGACAAAAGAAACGCTGCAAGAGCTTATAAAATTTAAGGAAGAGTATGATAAATTCAACGAGCAATTGCATGAGTATGTCTCTGAACTGTATTCGCCGTTAGTGGACAACTTTACTGATGCTCTTTTTGATTGGTTTGACAATGGAAAAGACGTGATGGATTCTTTTAAGCAATACGCCACTTCTACATTTCGTGAAATAGCAAAAGAGATGATTAAGTCGATGGTTATCACGGAAATTTTCAACAAGTACAAAGACCAGTTGTCGAATATATACATGGCTTATATATCAGGGGCAATGTCAGAGGAGCAATTTATTAATTCGATGACTGGAGTTATAGGTTCGCTTACCAACGACCTCGAAAAAGGAATACCAGCGGCTCAAAAGACGTTGACGATGATTGATGAAAGTTTGGGGAAGGCTGGCTATAGTTTGCATGAAGCAGAGCAATCATCACAATCGGCAACAGGCAAGGCTATCGAGGCGGTAACGGCAGACCAAGCCAACACCTTGATAGGTATAGGTTACGCTATGCAAATATCGATAGAACAGGGCAACACTACGCGTGAAAATATGCGCAGTAATGTCGAAACAATATGTTATTATCAGACACAAATATCTTGTGACATTTCAGAAATAAGAGACATTCAACTCCAAGGGCTAAATCAGTTGCAACAGATAGTAAAAAACACAGAACCCATCGTTGCAATTAATGAGAATATCGCGAACATGTACAAATTAATGAAAGAAAGAATATAGTATGAAAAATCAAGCATTTATAAAACTTTCCGGCGAAGACGACACTAAATATGTCGACCTTGCAGAGTTTGGTGTCACTCTCACACGAGGATGGCGCGAAGCTTTGCTAACGCCAGCACCCGTAAAAGATTATGTTAGCAACGACAGCCGAATTGAGCATGGCGTTAATATGATAGCCACACCAGAATGCACCAAGCTCAACAAAAGAAATGTTGATATTCCTCTTTTTTTAGAAGGACATTCTACAGAAGATTATCTTGAAAAATTGGAGTCTTTTTTTGAAAAAATAGCGTACAGTGGTGAATTTTGCATGAAAGTACCCTGTTTAAAAAGGGTTTTCAAATTTGTTTATTCGCAATGTTCAAAATTTGGAGATTACGGACTAAAAAAAGGTAATTTTACATTGAAGCTCGTAGAGCCTAATCCAAAAGACCGATTGAAAATATGATTAATATATACAACCTCGATGGCAGCATTGCGATGCAAGCCTTTGTTACAAAAGAAGCAAAAAGAGAAGAAGAACTGTCTAAGTCTGACTATATTTCTCTTTCGTTCAATGCGACCGCCAAAGTTGTATTGCCAATGGGTGCGTATATAGAGCACACGTATTATATCGACACAATGAGAAGCGTAACACAAAAATTTATGCTTCTCGAACCATATACGCCTACACAGTCGGATGAAATGTCTTGGAAATACACCATGGAATTTCACCACCCAAAGATGCAACTTGGTAAAATACCGTTTTATATTAAAACCAAAAACTCTCAAAATAAAGATATTAATCAGACAATTTGGAATTTCGTCGGCACTCCACAAGACATGATGGGAAAAGTATGCGACTTCCTTAACAACGACATAAAATTTGGTAAATGTGGATGGAAAGCAATATTGTCTGAAACGGTAAAAAACTCCTTAAGCGTAAGTTTCAGCGATAATGATGTCTTGTCGGCTTTAAGTGCAATCTCTAACGCTGTTGGCAATGAATGTGAGTGGCATATTGACTATGACGACGAGATTATTTATCTCGGCAAAGTAGTTTTTGAGAGCGCAGAAAAGTTTGAATTAAGTGTTGGTGAAAATGTAGGCGTTCCGTCTGTCACGGAAAGCAGCGACGGATATTATAATGCTTTCGCTGTGTTTGGCGGTACGCGCAATATTACGCAGGTCAATGATAAAAATGAAAATGTTTCGTCGGGCGATATAAGATTACAACTCGCCAAGGGCAACGGTTTAATGGTTATTGATGGCAGCCCCGTACAATTTAGTGTTGACGAGTTTTCAGTTATGGACTTGCGTGCGGACAAGACAATACCTAAATTTACAAAGGTGTTGAATTTTCCCGATATTTACCCGTCTCTTGACACCTATGTCTACGATGTGAGAGGACGCAAAAAATACGTTCTTGACCCACAGACGAACAAGCCAATAGTGTTGCGAACAGACGAGCAAGGCAACGTGCTCGAATACAAAACGTTTACGGTTTGGTTTATGCGTCTGGCTTACTGCACAAAGAATAAAGAAGCTGACAAGCAAGCTATCAACAGCACGGTTAAAGACGGCGTTACATATTATTGGTACGATTTTGTAATTACGGATGATTTAAAAATTAACGGAAAGAATTTATCTTGCTCGTTTGAACCCAATTTTGAAGAAGGAGCGTTGTCAACACCTCTTGCTGGCAGGGGAACGAACGGCGATTATGTTGGCTTTGAGCTGACCTATCACACGAAATCAAGAACCTCGCATGAGTCTGACGACTGTTCAACTGGCAATTTCAACATCAAACAAGGCGATTACGAGATAATATATCAAGAGGACAACAATATTATAATCCCAACGAACGAGGAGCAGCGGATAATACCTAAGGGCAAAGCTTTGCCAACATTTGAGTGTAATAAGGTAGTCCTGTATAATATTGCTATGGCGGATGTCTATAAGGTGTCGGCGCAGGAAAAGCTCTTGGAAGCTGCGAAAAAAGATATTATACTCGCACTGTCAGACACGAACAACTACACCGTCAAGTCTTATCCGCATGTATTTAAAAGGCAAAAGCCAAGATTGCAAATTGGGCAGAGCGTTTTACTTTTAGGCAAAGGACAGCGACTTGACACTCGCGTTTTAAAACTTTCAACCAACTTGGATTTTGATTACATCCAAGAGATTACGGTCGGCAACAAAGTTATAAAAGGTGCTGTTTCGCAATTGAAAGAAGACGTACAATCAATAATTACAAATGGTGGCGGCAGCGGTGGTAGTGGTTATACCGTTGCGCAGTTTGAATCGCTTTTGTTAAAATACGGCATCAAGCATTTTCTTTCAAAAAAACTTGCTGATGTCGCGCAAGAGATAATACGTTTTGCAAAAGGCGTATCATTTGGCAATGAGGATTCAAAACACACAATTACGCAGGACGGCATCGCTACCCTTAAAGAGGTTGTGTCGGCTGCATTCCGTTCGGGTGCGCTCGGCTCTGGCTTTAAGCTTGGCGAATACAACGCAGATGGTGACAGCTACCTGGAGATAGACCGCCTACTTGTGCGCAAGGCTGCGGAGTTCGTGAGGCTCGTAATCAGAGAACTGCAAAGCGTAGGCGGTGAGATTGTTCTGTCGCCTGCTGCCATGAAGGTTAGCAATGTGGTCTATTTCGCGAAGGGCACGGTTCTTCCCGAATACAACGGCTCCGCTCTGCGTTACGACGTTTATCGCTGCTATTTCTCGCAGAAGAAAGGCGACGAGGAGATTGAGAACCAATTTGTGATGGGCGACCTCGTGCGCTGCCAGACGTTCAACGTAAAGGAGGGCGTGAATGAGAACGTGAAGAATAGATACTACTGGCGTAAGGTGTACAAGGTAGGTAAAGATTTCATCGACTTACTTGCTGACGATTGTGATACTGGTAGCGATATTCCGCAGGCAGGTGACGAGCTTGTACAGATGGGCAACGTCTATGACACAGCTCGCCAGTCGGTCGTTGTTTTGTCGGCATACGGAGCGGATGCACCATCATTCAAGATGTACTATAGCGTAGATAGCTACTCGTTAGAGAACAGGGATGTATTTGTCCTGTCGCGTCAGGAGATGTTCGCCATAGCCGATAAGTTTAAGTTCGTTACGCGCAAGGCTAATGGCGAGATAGAAAGCACGCAGTCGTTTGCGGAGCTTGTGATGTCCGTGGATGGACTCAGAACAACGGTCAACAGAAACAAAGAAGAGCTTGACGACGAGATAGAAAGCACGCAGTCGCAGATAACACAGACCGCAAATGATATAAGAACAGAGGTTAGGAGAGACTACTCTACCAAAAAGGATGTAAACGACCAAATAGCAGCGGTTAGCTCTTCTATAACGCAGACCGCTACACAGATAGCGATGAAGGTGGGCTATGCTCTCGCTGATCGTCGCAACCTCCTTACAGGCTCTGATTTCCGCAAACGAGGCTTAGGCCCTGACTTCCTGCGAGCTAAAATATATCGCACATCGTCACACGAAGGAGCTAATGTAGTATTCCTGCCCGAGGCGAAGGCTGCTGGCCCAGTGTGGCAAAGTGGCGGTGCCGGCTTGGGTAATATACATGTCGAGAAGGGCAAGACGTACACCATATCATTTTGGGCAAAAGCCAAGTCTGTTAGTGTGAGTTTCGCAGCCGAAGTAAAGTGGAAAAGTTCAGCCATAGACAAAACTAACCCCGCTGGTTATACAGGCCCAAATGGCAGTGCTTATTTAGGTGCAGATGCAGTCACTCCGAGTGAAGGCTGGCACCTCTATCAGCGCACATTCACCGTTGCTAAGAACGCATCTTATGAGTGGATTTCTGTTGGCTGCGTGAAAATTAACGACTCCACCGCAAGCCAGCAGGCGTACATCGCCCACCCTATCCTCATTGAGGGTACGGCGGAGGACTTTGTGTGTTGGAGCGCATCGCCTGACGATTACGACTACATCGGGGGCAACCTGCTCGACAACACACGCACGTTTGCCAAAGCCGGCAACCTGACACGAATGGATGCCTCGGTAGTCACTAACGAGTCGTACAACAACGGATGCTCGGTAATATATACAAACGCTGCCTCTAAATACATTGAGATGGCGCAGTGGAGCGTTAGCTCTATCATCAAGAAAGATGAGGACTATATGTTCTCGTTTATGGCAAAGGGTAGCGGCAACCTCGATGCATACATGTTTAGTGGCTCTAATCTAAGCATATTCGCCGAGGACAGCGAGCGCGATACAACAACAAGCAACGCCGACGGAGGTCGTCGCTTCTCTCTCACAAGCGAGTGGAAGCGTTATTGGGTACACTGGCGTTCGGAGGGCACTGGCATACCTAATGCTGTCTTAATCCGTTGTTTGCAAGGTAGTAAGGCGTGGGTGACAATGCCGAAGTTGGAGGTCGGAGCAACGCCTACCGACTGGATAGAGGGCAAGAGTGGTTTTATCGAGGACAGTGGTATTGCCGCAAAGCTACTGCGCAC
>ERZ1026903.20-NODE-20-length-118809-cov-12.510989_pt1 | contig 118809 bp, 99 predicted proteins | sample MGYA00380180_ERZ1026903 | MGnify/ENA primary metagenome ERZ1026903 (study PRJEB33269, sample SAMEA4719816) | human gut metagenome | biome: human-associated habitat; feature: organic feature; material: feces | place: Cameroon | collected 2013-10 ... | reverse complement strand
AAAATCCATCTCCAAATGTTGCATCAAAAAATACATCACATGTTTTTAAAAGTTTAAATGCATTTTTCCAATATCTAGGATTTTTTAAATTAATATTACACTGCTTAAATTCTATTTCTGGAAATTGTTCAGGAATCCTTCCTAAAGTTTTATTATATGTAAAATTATATACATAAAGTTTTTTCTCATCACATATTCTTTCCATCATAGAAAGAAACGTATAAGTTAAAGCTTCACATCCTTTATTTGAACTAATAAAATCAAATCCAAATAATCCAATAATCATTAAGTTCTACCCCTTTACTATTATTCATATGCTGTTAAATATGCTTTATTATTACAATATGCTATCAATAAAAATATCAAACAGAAAAAAATTCTTTTTTCATCAATTTGATGAACACCAAAAAAGGATATATAATACGTGCCCAAGATTACTACTAACATCTTTGGAAAGGATATACGTCCTTCCCACTCTGAAGGATTCTTTACAGCTTGAATTATCGATTTTATAAACACCTGTATATAAACCCATATCATAGAAATTAATCCAATAATTCCATAATGATATAATAAATTCAAATACTGATTTTCAATACTTGTTTTGGTTCTAATATATGAATAAATTCCAGAACGTTCTGTAAGTGAATAAGCGAACTCCGCACTGCCTCCCATTCCAATCCATTTATTATCTATCGACTCCCAAACCCATTTCAATAATTCTTTCCTATCCCCACTTCCTGTTCCATCAACATTTCCTAGCATTGCTGCATAATTATCATCAAACACTGCGAGTAACATATATGCAACATTCTGTAATATATTTAAAATTTCTGGAAGAACAATTGAACAAATAATTACCGCTAACATACCCACTGATGTAATAATTAATAATTTCTTTAATAAAACTTTATAGCCACATAAATACAAAAGAATAAGCTGACTTATTATGATACATATTAATATTGATCTTGAAAGTGTTAATAATGCAGCAATAAAAACAAAGCCATATGCTATACCATATTTTTGTTTTCTTTCATTTCCTTTACTACAAACACTAATACGATAAACTATCAGTCCCAATGCAAACATACAATAGTTACAAAATGATATTGTTTGATATGTAAAAGAAATAATTCGTCTAAAACCAAATCTTAATGGCTGTAATGTAATCTGTGCCCCCATATTATTAAGCAAATGGAAAACGTTAAACCCCGTTATACTTTCCACAATACCAATTATTGAAGCAACTACTGCTCCAATAATTAATAAATCAACTGCACGGAGAAATCGTTTTCTGGTATTCAAACATTTAATTATCACAAAACCCACCAAGTAATAACATAATATCTCATAAAAATATTCAACAACGCCTTTAAAAAGTATTGCGTTTATAAACATAATAATTAGCCAGATTCCAAAAGCAATCTGGATATTCCTGCATGAAGTAGCAACTGATTTTGAAATTCCCAAAGCCACACATGCAAATAGCACGATTCCTAAACACATAAGTTTAAAAGCACTTATTCCCATTATTCCAAAATATTGTGGAATAATGGGATAAATACCAAACACCAAAAATATTATAGTATTTCGGATGTTAAGTTTCATCTTATCTACTAACCTTTCTAGCCTTTTCTAATAATGATATCCTGAACTTACCATGGAAATTCATTATTCGCCTTCAAAGCATCCCGAATAGCCTCTAAATTCTTGTATCCAGTTCTTTCATCAGGTTCTAAATATCCACCTTCAGCCCATTCATTCCAAGCATACATAAAAATCATATCTTTTTTGTATATCGATTTTGCACGTTGAATCTGCTTGCTCATATATTTATTTAACTTTTCAGGTGTGTCGCCAATATATACCTGCCCTCTATGTCCTTTTCTAGGCGTATTATCCCATCCAACAAAAGCACCCGGTATATTCTTTTCATTTTCTGGAATATGTTCTAAAATTGCCTTCCAGGCTTCATCATAATCGGTTTTAAGAACAGACGCATTTTTTTCTTTCCCTTTATGGTTGAAATATCTCTGCAGATCAAAACCTAACCTCTTTTCAGTTTCAGCATAAATCCGTCTTTTAATATTTCTCAAAAAATTCCACAATTTAGATTTTTGTACTGCTGATTTGTTGTTCAAATCATTCCACGCATAACTAGGTTGAAATTCAATGTTATAATCAAATCTACTATCATCCCTATTCGGCATAAGATCAAAAGTTAAATTCTGATAAGCATATTTCATCCCAGAAAAACCATTTTGTCGTGCTAACTCTGTCCAATAATCAAGCATGTCATTCAGACAATCAATGACCTCTGCCCTATATATAATAAATAATGGTTTATTATCCTCCTTAATATATCGATTATCTTTGAAAAAAGGAAGTAAATAATCAAAATGTTCTTTCCATTCCTTCTTTCCACCATAAAACTGAGGTATCAGTACCTTACTTTCATTTACCCAAGCTTTTGTCCACGGTTCGTTAGCCCAACTAATACAAAACGGTATATCAACTTTTGGATTTGCAAGCATTTGCTCCATCGGTTTTTCCAAAAGCAATTTTCCTCCAAACCAATAATGATAATAACAAAATCCATAAATGCCATATTCTTTAGCAATGTTGGCTTGCCAGATTTTAACATTATCATCCAATAAGTTATAATAATTTTCATTCATTGGAATTCGTGGTTGTTCATGTCCTTTATATAAAGGTTGTGCCTTTTTGACGTTGACCCATTCAGTAAATCCTTTTCCCCACCATTCATCATTCTCTGGAATGTCATGAAATTGAGGCAAATAAAATGCAATAATTTTCATAGTTCCTCCTACGTCTTTCAGAAGTAGTTCTATTTCAAAAATTCTTACTTTCTCCAAACTACTTTCGCTTAACTCAAATATTTTTTTGCAAAATTATATCATTGAAAAAGCTTACCTGTGCTTTCTTCTTTTAAGATAGATATATCCTCTCTAGCCGTATTGCTGTATCATCAATATTGAACCCCGCATTCGTAATTTCCATACGTGTATTCTTTCGTTTGTATCCGTTATACCTTTCAATTACTTCGCACCACTTGGATGTTTTCTCATCTAAGCCTATATATTCTACAGCTTCTGTTATTTTTAACTCTTGCGTTATAGTATTAGACACGATCAAAGGCAATCCATTTGCCTGTGCTTCAACTCCTGCAACCGGTAATCCCTCATATAGAGAAGGCATTACAAAAACGTCTAACATATTCCAAAGCTGATTTACTTTATCTGATAGACCATGAAAAATAACAACTTCCTCTATTCCTAATCGCTTTACTTTTTCTTTTATTTGATTTTCTGTTTCTCCAATGCCAACCAAAAACAATCTTGCACTATTATCATGCTTATAGACTTCATAAAAGATATCAATCAGAAATTCATGATTTTTCTGTACATTAAACCTTCCCACATGGCCCAAAACAAAATTATTCTCTAATCCATATTTTTTTCGTAATTCAGTGCGAACTTCGGGCTTAAAACTGTGTTTATCATAATCTACGCCATTCTTGATAACGGTATAATTTTCCGCGTCAACGATTTTCTTCGGAAACATGAACCTTGCTGCTGCATCTGAGCATGCTAAATAATCTGTAATCACAAAAGGCATAAACCACTTGAATACTTCTGATAATTTTACGAGTTTCTGGCCAGGATAGTAGCTACTATTATGAGAGTGATAAATTATTTTTTTTGCACCTCCGATTTTTGCAGCAAATGCAACCAATACTTCATATGGTGTGGACGAATTTATATGTATTATTTTAATCTGCTCAGAATGAACTAATTTAATAATACCGAAAAATTTCTTCAAGCCTCTAACAATCGGATTTTTAACAGTTTGTAAATCCACTCGATAAATGGTACTATGTGCTTCTTTTGCCCTTTTAGAGGCCTGATCAAAAGTATCTTCAAATGTTAAATAATCAAACTGAACCTTTTCAAAATCAATTTTTTCGGACAATGTGAGAACGAGTTCTGTTATACCGCCCATGCGAATAGGAGCCATATGCAATACTCGAATTGGATTATTGCCATTAATCTGCTGTTTCATTCTCACCACTCCTTCCCATAAATTCTCTTTGATACTTCTCTATGCTTTTCTTTTTATTATATAAAATTACTGCTTTTCCTATTGGGCCAGTATAACGAAGAGATCTTTTAACAATATCTCCAATAATCATTTTTAATGTAATAGGTGCATATTTATTTGTTAATTGTTCGTATGTCATTAACTCTCTATCATGAAAAAATGCTTCCCGATTTTCACTTTTCTTTGCCGACGCAATAAGCATAGAACCCTCTGTTAAAATCAACTCTTCGCTATCAACTGATTTTATTCTCATCTTATCTATTACATCAGGTTGCTCTAATAGTTTTTTACCTTTATCACTATGACATAAGATACTAGTTGTTCCTATATCATCATCCATATCTTTATTATAAGAACCTACTAATGCGCAATCAAATATGGTTATATCACTTACACGATGTTTTGTTTTAAAAGCACATTCATAACACGATGGTCGCAATGTAATTCCCTTGAACATAAGCCTTGTAAAAGTTTTTATATCATTTCTACAATCAATTGTCTTTCCATTGGCAAAATAGACTTTAATATTGGTTGCTGAATACCCATATGTTTTATCTCTAAAGACAAAATTGGAAATTTTACCTTTATACTTATGCTCTAAAAACTGAATAAAATCTTTGAACACTCCTGGTGAAGGAACTCCATGGCAAGCTAAGTCTATTAAATATAAATTTTCTTTATTTCTTTTAATATAAGATTCAAGGCCAGCTACCTGGCAGGGCATACCTATAAAAAGTACTTTTTTATCTGCATCTAACTGTTCTTTTATACTTTTAAAGCAATCTCCCAGTTCGCTCTGAACATACTTTGAACCTTGAAATTTCCCCAGATCACTTATATCTGTCGCCATTGTATGTCTGCAAACTCTATCATCCGAAAACTCGCAGCCAAATACGACTCCACCGCATGAAATAACATATTCTGCAATTGCATTTACAGCCGCCCCTGATGTACTTTTTAATCTAATGGAGTCATTCTTATTCTGTACAATATAACCAGATGTGTTTTCTTCTCCTATTTTTCTTTTATTTAATATAGGACATACGCTATTACATAACCCACATTCTACGCACCTATTTTCATCTACCCAGGGATATTTAAACCCTTCTTCATCAAGTTTCATTTCAATTGCACTCTGCGGGCAAACAGCATAGCAGGCTGTACATCCGCTACAATTCACTTTATCATTGATTTCAATCATTCTTCCCAAGCGCCTCTCTAATATAAGCAACCGATATGGCCTTTTCTTTTTCCAATCTTTCATCGACTCTGTCATAATCTATAGGCTTTTTCATTTGCTCCAACACATCACCAGTATATCTTCTAGATGACAGACCAGTTATATCACAAAGATTAGCTATTCTTGAATTACGTGACATCATTAAAGGATCACTATAACGATCAAATGCTAAAAATTGCTTATGATGCAGTATTGAAAAAACAGTACAATGGAACGAGTCGGTACATATATATTTTGCATAGCGAATTAAATTCACAAATTGCTCTGAATCTATATCATACAAGTGTTCCGCATTAAATTGCAGATCGTACGGAACAAATTCATCTATATGCGGCATATCATAAAGAGGAATACCTGTTTTCTTAGATAGTTCTTCCGCAACCTTTCGATGTTCGGAATTTGCTCCTAAAAAATAACAAAAGATATAATCATTTTCTAATACAGGTTTTACAGGAATTGCTTGTGCCCATTCTTCTTTATTCAGTAATAAAGTTGGATCTAGAACGACTACGGCTTTTCTTCCTGTTAATCGCTCAATGAGTTCTGCACCGCTTTTCTCGCGAACTCCAAGCATCTCTATTCTATTTAAATATTCGATTGTTCTTCTTTTCTGATAAAAAGGCACCTCTGTAACACCAAAGCTAGTTGAATATGAAACACGTTTTACTTTTTCATCAGCAAACATCAAATTGAAAAAATTTGTTGGTAATCCAGCTGGAATCCACAGCTGATCGCCACCGGCAACTACAACATCATAGTTTTTACTTCCTCCCTTAAGTGCTTCAAAACCAATATATGGAGCTGATACTTTATCTTTCAAAAAATTCTCCAGAAATCTATCAAATGCTCTTTGACGAATCGCATCTTTCATCTTGATATCAGGATGTTTCTTTAATTGAATCTTTTTTTCAATCAGGCGAAATTTTTCCTTCATAAGATACTTATTCAACAATCTGGGTAACCACTTGATTTTTTGAATCATATTAAGTTTTTTTCTATAGCACAAAAACTCACAGTCATAGCCCAATTCCACAAATTTCACATATGTTGCATAAGCTTGCAACATGCTGCCATAATTGTGATTATCATAACATGTACAAATACCAATTTTCATATACTTTTCCTCTTATACATCCATTAACAAGACTTGCTTATAAGCTTGTTCAATTCGATTTAAGTGTGCTTCTAGCGAATATCCCTCTTTTACGATTTTCCAAGAAGCTTCCCCGAATGATTTTCTTTCTTTTCTATCTAAAAGTATTTCCGTAATCCCTTTCGCAAATTGATTAACATTACCCGGATCACAACAGTAACCATTCTCTCCATCATGCACAATCTTGGGAATTCCACCCACATTTGTACTTACAACTGGAAGACCATACCCCATTGCGTCCAACACCGACATTGGCATTCCCTCGTTATAAGATGGTAAAAAGAATACATCTGCTTCCCTAAGCAGTTTATCCTTCGTATCACCACGAACCCATCCAGGGAATTTCACATTATCGGATATACCTTTTTCAGCAATCAACTCCTTGATTGCTTTCTCATCAGTTTCGCTTCCTGCTCCAGCTAAAACAAAAATCACATCCGGTATACTTTTTTTCACCTGTGCTATAACCGCCGGAATATCATAACAGCCTTTTCTTTTTCCTAATTCTCCAAGGAACAGAACTGTATTATTACATTCCCTCTGCATCCTTTCCTCTAAAGCATCTTCATGAAGGACACTATAGTTTTCAATTATTTCAATTCTATCTTCCGGAACAATCTGGCTCAATCGTTCTTTCCATTCCTCAGAAAGAGCAATCAACACGTTACATTTACTATATACTTTTTTAATCTTAGCCTTTTTTTCTTCCGGTGCATTTACATAGAATTCGTCAAAATCAGCACCATGTATGTGATTAACAATCGGAATTTTACGCCAGGATGCCATATAAATAAATGGCATCTTTCTATAAAATGAAGGTCCAAAAGAAGAATGAATGTGAACCACATCCGGCTTATGAAACATTAATACATATGCAAAATGAAAATATCCGCAAATACCTTTCAAAAGTTTGTCAAATTTGCTTCCATCTTTATATGACTCTACATAGGTTATTTCATAATCCTTCTCTAGTTGTGATCCCCTATATCCATTTACGACCGCAGCTATTCCACCTTTTACCATTCTATTTGGAACAACCATACATACTCTTTTCATATTCACTTTCCCCTTATCATCGCGTTCCAAATAAACTTCGTATTAGTGCTCCAATATCTCTTAAACAGTCTCTTCGGATCTTGTACTAAACGATACACCCACTCCAGATTATGTTTCTGCATCCACATCGGAGCGCGCTTAATATTTTCTGCATAATAATCAAATCCAGCTCCAACACCAAGCATCAGTCCATCAATTTTTCCCTGATGGGCGGCCATCCACTTTTCCTGTTTTGGCGCTCCAAGCCCAACCCAGACAAAGTCCGGTTTAGTTTCATTAATTCTCTCTATAATTACCTTATCTTCCTCTTCCGTCAGAGGTCTAAACGGAGGACTGTACATCCCAGCAATTTGAATTTCTGGATATTTTTCCATCAACTTCTTTTGTAGCAATTCAAGAGTTTCTTCTTTGCTGCCATAAAAATAATGGCGATACCCTTTCTTTGCAGAGATCTCAAAAATCTCTCCCATTAAACTTGGACCTGTTGTGCGCTCCATATTCTTATGACCGCGTTTCTGACCAACAGTAGAAAGAGGACCGCCATCTGGAATTGCCATTAACCCGCCATTTTGAATTGCGCAGTAATCCGCATCTTCAAAACTGGTTACCGTTGTATGTACATTTGAGACACATACGTAGTCTCCTTTTATTTCCGAAATATTTTTTTCGAGATAGTCTACCAACCACTCCATATTGATTGCCGCAATATTAACTCCCATAATATTGCAAGTTGGAATGCATTTTTTATCAACCTTTCTCTTATACTCCATTTCTCGCACCTTTCCCTCTTTTTCTACTTATACGGAAGGCTCATATTGAGCCGAGCAATTTATATAAAACAGTGTGGTTATCATCCATGCCGGATAATCTATCGCACTGTGGTTATCATTTTTCTCACAGTGACATCTATTTTTCCGACCGTCACTGAGTCTTTGATATAGACCTGTCATGGGCTACTCACCTAACTTGTTAGCATATGAATTTTGTTAAAACTGTACACATCTTTCCATCCATATTCTACAAGTAACCCCATCCACAATAACAACAAAATCCGCTCCACTTCATGCTCCTTTGCATTCCATGTGCGGATTTTGCCGAATTTTCTTCATACCGATCCTTCCCTCTTCAGAACCATAATTACTGTTTTAAACAGTATCTTAATATCCAGACCAAAATTCCAGTTACTGATATATTCTGTATCCAGTCTCACAACTTCTTCGAAGTCAGTGATGTCGCTTCGTCCGCTTACCTGCCACATACCGGTGATTCCCGGTTTAATAGCGATTCGAGCCCTGTGATGTAATTCGTATTGACGCAGTTCGTCCTGAAGAATCGGACGAGTACCCACAAGACTCATGCTCCCATTTAGTACATTCCAGAACTGTGGAAATTCATCAAGGGATGTTTTCCTGATAAATTCGCCGATTCCGGTTTTTCTGGTTCCGTCCGGCAAAATCTTGTTTCCAATCACACGAGGGTCGAAATCCAGTTTGAACATACGTCCGTCACTCATTTTGTTCTGAGCCATCAATTCTGCTTTCCGTTCTTCTGCATCCATATACATACTCCGGAATTTGTACATCTTAAATGGCTTTCCGTTTTTTCCAATCCTTGTCTGTGAGAAGAAAATCGGACCCGGAGAACTGATGTAGATAGCCGGTGCTATGAAAATAAAAATAACTCCTGTCAGGAAGCAGCCCACCAGTCCCCCCAGAATATCCAATACTCTTTTGGCAAGTGCCTGTCTGTCTGTGGCATAGTTCATGGTGGTTGTCAGAACTGTATATCCGCCAATTGCCTCCACAAATTGTTTCTGTCCGGGAGTACTTCTGACTTTTGCCAGGTTTACATGAACCGGCATTCCCATTTCCAGCAACTCTTCTATCAGTTCCTGAGGGTATGGATATGTTTCATCTACATTTACAAAGACCTCATCTACCCACTGCTGACAGATAAAGGATGATGCGTTATTTAAGTCTGCTACTACCGGGACTCCTGCAATTTCTTTCCCTGTCATATCTTTATCAATGAGTATCAGACCATTGATGTTGTAGCGGTTATAATTGTGTTCTTTTACATTTTGGATTACTTTTGATGCAAGGTCATAATTGGTTACAATGTAGAGAGAATGCTCTCCACCTTCTGCCATTTTATGCAGCAGATATTTTTTCCATATTATTCTTGTACAATAGGATAAAAGCACATAGAAAATTCCCATAAGATAAAGGATTATTCTTGAAAAGGCATGTCCGCCACTGACAGTAAACAGGTACAGACCACTTGCCAGTTCGATCAGGATCATCTGCCGGATAACAGAGCGCAGCTCCTGATAACGTCCTCTTCTCAGAACTCCTTTATAAGATTCAAACAAAATGATCAGGAACAGATCCACCAATATGACAAATATCATCACATTGCGATAAATTCCCAGTGTAAACAGGTTCCTGACAGAACCGTTTCGAATCAGATACGCCAGTATTAAAGCCATAAATAAACACACAAGATCAATTAATATGAAATCTTTGTGTTTATACCATCCTCTTGATTTTTTCCTGTACATACGTTTTCCTAACCTCTCCTTCTTTTTTATTCAAAAAGGCATATTTACAGAATCATTTTCCTGTAAATATGCCATCATTTTTTATTATTCTTTTCTTATAATTTCCAATCCCACCTTCATTTCTACTGTTCTTCCGAACATTTCTATTTCCATATATGCTATTCTTTTATGTCGGTCTATCCTGCGGATATTTCCTTCCATTCCCATCAGAGGACCTGACAGGATCTGCACTCTGTCATTCTCGATAATGCCGGAAGACATCTCTACAAGCTGTTTGTCTGTGCCTATTTTCATAAGCAAATCTATTTCTTCCTGAACCAGTGGGACGATCTCATCGCCGGTTCCGATCAGCTTCGTCAGTCCGATGACTTTCCTGAGTCCATTTACCAGCTTTTCCGGATTTTCGGCAATTAAAAAGACATACCCGGGAAAGAGGATTCTTTCCTGGATATGCCATTCGCCCTGAAATCGTTTCTTCTGTTGGTAATATGGGATAAAGCAGCGTTCTAAGACATTGCTGCTTATTAACCGCTGACACTGACAGCGGATGTTTTCTTCGGTGCCTGTGCGCACCTGCATCACATACCACATTGGATATCTTACCTCCATATTTTGGGTATGCTTCGCCATTCTGCCTGTGTTTCAAGGCAGACTCATACTTCAAGATATGTATTATCCATATCTTCAAACGCGGCAAAGCGACGATTTAAAGACAAAAGATTTACGTCGTGTTTTATTATAACTACATCAATAAAAAAATGCAACATATTTCTACAAAAAACAGCCGCCATCTCTGGCGACTGCGTTCTGATTCCGAATTATTGATTATTTCGCGTCTGCGATTACCATGAAGAAATCTCCATCGTTTAAGTTAACAGTAAGAGTTTTGCCCTCTTTGTCAATATTAACCGGATCAATGACTGCAAACTTCTTTGTGCCGTCTTTGCTGTAGACCCAAAGCTGAATACCTTCCATAGTGTCTGTAAGACTTGGAACATTAATCTTTACTTCATATGTACCGTCATCATTAGACTTTGCTTCTTCCGGCTTCAGTACATTGAATTCATAGACAAATGTAACAATCATTTTTCCTTCTAGTTTAGCAATGACATCTTCAAGGTCTGCTTTGTCTGCTTCATCTACGGAAAGGGATTTCAATACTTCTATGAAATCTTCCATCTTCATTGTACCATCATTGATTTTTTTAAAAGCATCTGCCAAATCTTTATATTTTGCCTGCAGATCAGCAAAGCCCTGTGTTTTCTCAAGTTCCTTAACAACTTCATAAATTGAAGAATGTTCAGAATCCACAGTAATTTCGCTTGTCTTACTTGGCGCTACCACAGCCAAATCACTTGTATTGCTTGGCGCTGCACCGACACCTACAGTAGCACATCCTACTCCAAGGGCAGCTGCTAAAGCAAGTGTCATAAATTTCTTCGCAATTTTCATAATGCACCTCTCCTTTTGGATTAATTTTTATATAGATAACCGTACAGAATGTCTGCACGGACTATCTCTGAATAATAACAGTGATAATTATTTATCACAGTACAGTGTATTCTGTATTCATCATACTATGACTAATACAATCAGATTTTCTCATAAAACATGGAAATAATCAAGTCCGACAATGCATCTTCATCGATATGGTACTCATCAAAGTTCTCTCCATGTGTTCCCTCACCCGGTACTGTCTCTGTATCAGTGATTCCATTCTGTGATGCGGCCAGCAATTTGGCAAATATATCATTTCCCATATTTGTAACTGTATAGCTTTTAACACTGTCATAGAGACCTGTCACAAATCCGGCGTCCTCTCCTGCTTTTTCCTGTGCCTTCTGCACCAGTGCCTGAAGAAAGGTTTTCTGTCTTTCCTGACGGACCAGAGCACTCTGGGTTTTGTCAATGTCACGATATCTTACAAACTGTTCTGCAGTTTCCCCTGTGATATCCACAACAGCACCTTTTTTATATTCCGGATTCACATCTGCGAGACTGTCATCAGGGATTGTGAGCTGTATTCCACCTACGAAATCTGTGATCACTGAAATGCCATCCATGTTCATGGAACAATACCCCTGGATCGGAAGTCCGTCCAGCATATCGGAAACTGCTGTTTTCATCAGTTCACAGCTTTTCTCTTTCCCGTCCCCGAAGGCATACTGTATATTCAGATGATCTGTTGTCTCTCCAAGGCTCTGACCATATGGATTAAAGGCTTCAATCCTGGTCATGGAATCTCGTGGAATAAACAGAACCTTTATCTTCTCTGTTGCACGATCCATGGACACCAGGAAAATCGCATCTGCCTGCCCGGCATCTGCCTGTGACTGATAAGTATCTACAGCTTCCCTTGTGTCAATTCCCAGGAATAAATAATTGCTGAGATGATCGTTATATTTGTATGTCTCACCTTTATATTCCACGGTATCACTGTTTTGGTTCAAATCCGTCTGATTCCGGCTGCCACTGTTCTGACCACCGATTTTTGACGATGCAGCATTTTTCTGGCTTAACAGATAATAACCGCCGCCAAGAATGGAAAGAACTATAATCAGGATAATAATCAAAAGCATACAGATCTTGCGCTGTCTGATAGCTTTTCGTGTGGTTTTTTTCATTTTCATTCCTTCAATCTCTGTATTTCAGTTATCTCATCAGTTTTTGCTGATGTAATTAAGCTCCTGCAGTTTTTGTAATATTGCCTCTGCCATTGCCTGCTGAGCCTCATAGGTAGAAGACGGCTGTGCAGTCACATCTGCAAGACTGATATAGTGTTCTCCCCATTTCTGGCTGAGCACCTGATCCAGTGCTTCAGAGGTTACGCTTCCATCCATAGGGCGTGTTCCTACTACAATAAACTGATCTTTATTCTGAAATGTATTTAAAATCTGTTCCTGCTGGTCTGCCAGTTCTGCAGGATCATGATTCCATCCGCCATAATATCCCATGAAGATAACTGGAATACAATCCATATCATTTCTTGTAGTCTGTTCTTCTGTCAGATCACGTATTCCGGTCTCTGTCACATTCAGCTGGGCACCGTTTGCAGCCTGCTGATGTTTGGTAATATAGCCCTGAATGGTTTCATCACTTACACCAGCCATCTTCATCATGGAAAGGGTGCCGCCTCCCTGAAGTGTTTTATTGATCACTGTCATATTATAGCCATTATCGGTCAGAAGCTTCTGAAGTACTGTCATATAGGAATATGTATTGGATTCTTCCCCATTGATCAGATCATCACCCCAGCACACAATACCTGAAGCAGCTGCCGTCTCATCTTTTGTGTCTTTTGTATCTTCTGTCTTATCTGCATCTTCTGTGTCAGCTGTATCCGTTTTTTCTGTGTCTTTTGTGTCTTCTGTATTCTTTGATTTAACGTCTTCTGTATCTTCTGCTTCTTCGGAAGATATCTCCTCCAGCTCTTTTGCACGTTCTTTTACTTCTTCGTAATCTTCAATCCCACTCTGCTGGTCGTCTGCAATTTCTGACAGGTGTCTGGATTCCTTCTGTTCCGATTTATAACTGGTCACAAGAATAAATCCCAGGAGAACTGCCAGCAGAATGCAGATAAAGCCCAGTAAGATATTCGTCTTTTTTATTTTTTTCTTCCTTATTTTGCTCACTTTTCCAAATTCTCCTTTATCATTGATCATGGTTTCTGTCTCACTGCCAGATAACTGCCCGTATTATTTAATCTGAGCTTCTTCGTCACTTCTGCGATAATACTCTCCATAATGCTTATAATAAGAAGAATAATATTTGTCATCATTGGTATCTATCTTGTTCATAACAGCTCCAAGAATACGGCATCCGCTTCTTTCCAGCTGTTTAAATGCTTTCTGTGCGTCCCGGTACCTGACATTTCCCGGTTCGATCAGAAAGACTGCACCATCGCAGCATCTTCCGATCACTGCCGCATCAATTACTGTTCCGATAGGCGGTGTATCGATCAGGATATAATTATAATATTCTCTGATTTCCTTTAAGAATACCTTAAAGATATTCTCACTGAGAAGTCCTGACGGGTTCGGTGCACTTGGACCTCCGAATATGATATCCATATTCGGAAAGTTTGTAGAATAAATAACCTCCTGTAATCCCACCTGACCGCTCAGAAGCTGTGAGAGACCTTTCACTTCCTCTTCCACACCCAGTCGTCCGGCATATGCAGTCTTCCTGATATCCGCATCCAGAAGGAGAACCTTCTTACCGATGCTCCCAAGCTCCTGGGCAAGACTGAGTACTATATCACTCTTACCTTCGTTTGGATAACAGCTTGTAACCAGAATTGTCTTTATGCTCTGACCCGACAGCTGAATATTGGTACGCAGAGTTTTGATCGCCTCACTGTAAAAATAATCCGGATTTCTTTTATCTGTTAAATTGAGTTTCTTCATTGCTCAGATTCCTCCATCAGTTTAATGGTGCTTCTTATTCTTGTTCTTTGATTTCCTGTTCTTCGAATTTATAAAATCTCTTCTGTCAGGAACCTTGGCAAGAACAGAAACTCCCAGGTATTTCTCAATATCTTCCTCTGTCTTAATGGTATCATCCATTACAGCGTATACAACCACAATTGCCGCACATGCAAGGAAACCGAGTAAGAAGCCGAGTGCTGCATTCTTCTTTACACTTGGAGAAGTTCTTACAGTAGCAATCTTACCGACTTCAATAATCTTAGGCGGAATAACTTCCATTTTATCGCCAATATAGGATGAAGAAACATTCGCGATCTCATCTACGATCTTCTTTGCCATTTTAGAATCTGTATTATTGACGGTAATCTCAAGGATACGGGTGTCTGTAGGATTATTGATACTTATGCTTCCTTTCAGCTGTTCTGCAGTCATATCCAGATCCAGATCTGAAATCACCTGCTCCATCACAGGGGTACTTGTGATCAGGACTGTATAATCGCTGGTCAGGCTGGCACCTAACTGCAGATCCGCCAGTGATGTCAGTGTGGTTTCTTTTGAAAGTACAAGGATACTGGATGTGGAGCTGTAGATCGGTGTCATCAAAAACTGTGTATATGCCGCTGCAATACAGCCTCCGGCAAGAGCAACCATCAGTACCAGAAGGATTTTCTTCTTGAGCGCATAAAATATTTCCAGTAAGTCGATTTCAACTTCATCATCATTTGCATCGGGTCTCTGTGCTTTGCTGCTCTCAAAATTACTGTTCAAATTGTCTAACATCTGATAATTTCCTTTTCCCTTTTTTCTTTATAGTTTTGTACATTACTGTTCACAGGTAATATTCTGTCTTATGTATTTCTGAAAGTAAACAGCAAAATTGGCATAAACCGATTCTATTGTATATCAGCCAATAAAAAAAGTCAATCTGCAGCCTCATATTTTTGTTTCTGTTTCAGAATTTCTGCAGGATTATGAATAAACAGTTCATCTGCATAGTCCTGCCCGAATTTCACTGAAACCATACGGTATGCCTCGCCAATCCTGCTGCTCCTCTTTGCACTGTTGTGACAGTCTGATCCAACGAAATGAAGAAGTCCGTCTTTCATGATTTTATTACAGTAGCGTTTAGTAAAAAATCCGTCTTTTCCTGTGATGCTGTCTGCATTGATCTGCATATAGACGCCCATATATGCCAGTTCTTCCACAAAATCCAGACTGTTGCGTGTGGCTTCATAACGTTCAATATGTGCCACGATCGGCTTATATCCTCCGGAGAGCAATGCACCGAGACGTTCCCGTATATAGCTTTCTTCCGAGTTATGGGAAAATTCTGTAAGAACATACCGTGAACCGGCCATTGTCATTACTTTCTGTTCTCTGAGCATGGGAAGCATCTCCATATTGGCGTGAAACTCACATCCCAGATACACATGGAGATCCGGGCTGATCTCTGATGCTGCTTTCTCTACCAGTCTGAACTGCTCTCTGACTTTCTCCGCAGGTGTTTCAAACATCTGAAAGCGGAAATGGGGAGTTGCAATAACCGTCCGCACGCCCTGTTCATATTCCATCCGGAGTAATTTTACGGTTTCTCCTATATCTGTGGCTCCATCGTCTACACCGGGTACAATATGACAGTGTATATCATAAATTCCTTTTATGGACATCCTATCTCCTTCCTGACTGTCTGCAGCATTACTCTGATGCTCCTGTAGCTGCTGACCACATTCGTAATCTGAAAAAACAATCAACCGGCTCTGTATGATCATCCTCATACAAAGCCGGTTTCTGAATATTTATGAGTATTCTCTTGATTATTCTTCTGTAGCTTCCTCAGCCGGTGCCTCAAGAGCTTTCATGCTCAGGCTGATCTTCTTGTCTTCGCCGTTGAAGTCAACAACCTTAGCTTCGATCTCCTGTCCGATTGACAGTACGTCTGCAGGTTTGGCAACGTGCTCTCTGGAAATCTGGGATACGTGAAGGAGTGCATCTACACCAGGTGCAAGCTCTACGAATGCACCAAAGTCTGTCATACGTGCAACTTTACCTTTAACTACGTTTCCTACAGCGAAGTCCTCAGCTGCTGTGAGCCATGGATTTGCTTCCGGGAATTTAAGGGAAAGTGCGATTTTCTCTCCGTTGATCTCTTTGATAAGAACTTTGACTTTATCGCCAACAGTGAATACTTTCTTCGGGTTCTCTACTCTGCCCCAGGACATTTCGGAGATGTGAAGAAGTCCGTCTGCTCCGCCAAGATCGATGAATGCACCGAAATCTGTAACGTTCTTAACTGTTCCTTCAACTGTGTCGCCAACATGGATCTTCTCCATTAATTCTTTCTGTTTCTCTGCTTTCTCAGCAAGAAGAAGCTGTTTACGGTTACCGATGATGCGGCGTCTTCTCGGGTTGAATTCTGTGATAACGAATTCGATCTCCTGATCTGCATATTTGGAAAGGTCTTTCTCGTATGTGTCGGAAACGAGGCTTGCAGGAATGAATACTCTTGCTTCGTCTACGTTTACACAGAGTCCGCCGTCAAGTACCTGAGTTACAGGAGCTTTTAATACTTCCTGATTCTCAAATGCTTCTTCAAGACGTTTGTTGCCTTTCTCTGCTGCCAGTCTCTTGTAAGTAAGAGTAACCTGACCTTCTCCATCGTTTACTTTGAGAACTTTTGCTTCCATTGTGTCTCCAACGTGAACAGCATCTGTGAGTACAAGGCTTGCATCGTTAGAGTATTCGTTCTTTGTGATAATACCGTCTGCTTTATAACCGATATTCAGAATAATCTCATCTTCTTTAACATCGATGACAGTACCCTGTACAATCTCTCCATTTCTGATAGTCTTTACGGAATCTTCCAGCATTTGTTCAAAACTTAATTCTGACATGTTCTTGAACCTCCTCAATAATTTTGTTTGGGGTGGAAGCCCCTGCTGTAATACCTACATAACTACTGCATTGGAACATTTCAGAATCCAAGTCTACAGGTGTTTGTATATAGTAAGTATTTCCACATTCCTTTTTACATATTTCAAACAGCTTTTGAGTATTGGAACTATGCCGGCCGCCTACGACCAACATAGTGTCTACCTCTCCGGCTATGTTTTTTGCTTCTCTCTGCCGTTCTTCGGTAGCATTACAAATAGTGTTTAAAATATTGAGAATATTTAAAACATTATTATCATACCTCTTTTTGCAAAGAATTTCAACTAAATCTTTAAATTTGTTGTAATTAAATGTCGTCTGGGACACAATGCTTATTTTTTTGCCTTTTGGGGGTACAAATGCTTCGGCTTCTTCCTGGTTTTTGATCACTGTGTACGGTCCCTGACACCAGCCGCAGATGCCCTGTACTTCGGGGTGGTCTTTGTCGCCGATGATGATGATGTGGTTTCCTGCAAGGCTTTCTTTTTCCACGATCCTGTGGATTTTCAGAACGAAAGGGCAGGTCACATCTACATAAGAGATGTTTTTTTCTTTCAGCTTATCGTAGATGGCTTTGCCTACACCGTGAGAGCGGATGACTACTGTTCCGTTCTGCAGGGTATCATCCGGGAAATCCAGGTCTGCTTCTGTGATAACATGGACGCCACGGGCTTCCAGATCCGCTACTACGCCTTCGTTGTGGATGATCGGGCCCAGAGTGAAAATAGGTTTCTGTTCTGTGTCTATGAGTTCGTAGACTTTGTTCACTGCACGTTTGACGCCGAAGCAGAAGCCTGCTGTTTCTGCTACTTTTACTTTCATAAAATAATCCTTCTTAAATTATTTCTGCACTTTTTCCTTATATACATTAAGAATCGCATTTACAACATCATCAATTCCCATTTCCGAGGAATCTACGAGCACTGCGTCGTCTGCCTGTTTCAAAGGGGAGATTTCGCGGTTCATGTCGCGTTCGTCGCGCTCGATGATGTCTTTTCGGATCTGGTCCAGGTCAAAGGCTTCTCCCTTCTGTTCATATTCCAGTGCTCTTCTTTTTGCTCTGGTGTCTGCGCTTGCTGTGAGGTAGATTTTTACTTCTGCGTTTGGAAGGATGGTTGTGCCGATATCTCTGCCGTCCATGACTACGTCGTTTTTCTCTGCCAGAGTTCTCTGAAGTTTCAGAAGATGAGCTCTGACCTTCGGGTTTGCGGAACTTTTGGATGCCATGTTTCCTACCTGTTCGGTGCGGATCATAGCATTTACGTTCTCTCCGTTGAGGATGACAATCTGTTCTCCGTTTTTGTATTCGATGGAAATATCAGCGCCAGAACATACAGTCTCGATCTCTTCCTGATTTTCTCCGTTTACGCCATGGTTCAGAAGATATAAAGCCATTGCCCTGTACATGGCTCCTGTATCTACATAGATAAATGATAATTCTTTCGCTACTTTCTTTGCGATGGTGCTCTTTCCTGCTCCTGCAGGTCCGTCGATGGCTATGTTACATCCCATTTTCGTGGTTCCTCCTGTTTCTATTATTCAAACAGATTTTCTCTGTTTTATTATTAATGTTTATTAATCAGTCAAGCGGATATTCGCAATCCACTTCGCTACTTGCTCATAACCGAATCATAGATATAATTCGCATACACGGTACTCATCATCTGCTTGTTTCTGTTGTTTCTATAGTAAGCAGCTTACTGTATGGCCTGTGCTGCCAGATATGCGGTAGACCAGGCAATCTGTAAGTTATATCCGCCTGTCACTGCATCCAGGTCCAGCACTTCGCCTGCGAAGTAAAGACCAGATATCTTCTTTGATTCCATTGTTCCGGGGTTGATCTCTTTGACAGAGACGCCGCCTCTGGTGATGATGGCTTCTTTGAACTCACCCATTCCTGTGATTGTGAAGGGGAAGGCTTTGATAAGGTCAATGAAGTGCTGGCGTTCTTCTCTGGAGATGTCGTGAATTTTCTTCTCTGCGGGGATTCCACCCAGTTCCAGCATTACCGGAGTCAGAGATGACGGGAAAAGTACGCTAATCACGTTCTTGAACTGTTTGTTTGGTCCTGCTTCAAATTCACGCAGGATCCTGGCATCCAGTTGTTCTCTGGTGAGTGCAGGCTTCAGATCCAGATATGCGGACAGTTCGCCGTTTGGTGCTTTTGCCAGTTTTGCACCGATGTGGGCACTGGCGGAGAGGATCATTGGACCTGTGACTCCGAAATGGGTGAACATCATCTCTCCGAAATCCTCGTAAAGTACTTTTTTTCCATTCTTTATGGTAAGTCCTGTATTCTTAAGGGAAAGTCCCTGAAGCTTAGGGATATAGTCTTCTTTTGTCTTTAATGGCACAAGGGAGGGAGCAATGTCCGTGACTTTCAGTCCCAGTTCTCTTGCGAAGCGGTATCCGTCACCTGTGGAGCCTGTACTCTGATAAGAGAATCCGCCGGTTGCCACGATGACTGCATCGCCTTCTATGAAAGTACCATCTGTAAGTATAACTCCTGTGATCTTCTCCTGCTGTATGTCAGATGATTTTTTTCCTTTTCTGCTTTTTCCTGCATCAGATCCTGATTCTGTTAATGTGGCTTCTGATTCAAGGGTATTTACGGAATCTGTTACAGATTCCGTTACAGGTTTCTTTACGATTTCCTGCACAGCAGTATGAAGATGAATCTTTGCTCCTGCTTTCTTCAGCTCACGCTCCAGAGCGCGGATGATGTCTGAAGAATGGTCAGACTGTGGGAATACTCTGTTTCCACGCTCTACCTTCAGAGGGACACCTGCTTTCTCAAAGAACTCCATTACATCCTGAGGGGTAAATGAATAGAAACTGCTGTAGAGGAACTTGGGATTGCTCATCATTGCAGGAAAGAGTTCTTCTGTGTCGCAGGCATTTGTCACATTGCATCTGCCTTTTCCTGTGATGAAAACTTTCTTTCCCAGTTTCTCGTTCTTCTCTAATATATGAACTTCATGATGGTTACGGGCTGCAAAAACCCCTGCCATCATTCCGGCGGCTCCGCCGCCGATTATTATAACTTTGCTCATGGAATATTCTCCTGTATTTATTTTACCCTGCAGATTGTCTATTTCATCATGGTTCCACGTCTCCGCTTCGCTACGATCAATATAGATATGTACCTCTGGCAGCATATAACCATTGGCACATTATATTCCCGGGTATCATATTCTTTCATAATAACGCAAAGGAGCCTGCTTACGCAAGCTCCTTTTTTCGTTTGGACATATTTAATTACTGATCAATTATACAGGATATGCTCCGTTCTTTTTGTCAGCTGCTTTCTCGTCAACTTTTGTTTTCTGAGCCTGACGGTATTTGAAGAAGTCCATAGCTACCTGTGGGAACAGTGCGTATGTTAATACGTCTTCATCCTGTTCCTTGTACTGAGCCATTTCGCTCTCAAGTTTCTCAAGCTCGTTGTCAAGAAGGTCTGCCGGACGGCATGTGATCGGTTTCTCATCGCCGATACACTTCTTCTGTATTTCCGGATTAAACGGTTTTACAGTTGCGCCGTATTTTCCTAACAGGATATCTTTTGTTTCTTTTGTAACCATTTTGTATCTCTCGCCCATGAGTACGTTGAATACAGCCTGTGTACCAACGATCTGAGAAGACGGAGTAACAAGTGGCGGTTCACCAAGGTCTTTACGTACACGCGGAACTTCCTCGAGAACATCATAGAATTTGTCTTCTGCGTGCTGTTCTTTCAGCTGGGAAGTCAGGTTGGAGAGCATACCGCCCGGTACCTGGTACAGTAAAGTTTTGATGTTAACACCAAGGTTCTTCGGATTGAGCAGTCCGCTGTCAAGAGCTTCGTCACGAATCGGACGGAAGTAATCAGCGATTTCGGAGAGAAGCTTCTGATCAAATCCTGTGTCGTATGGTGTATCCTTGAATGTCTCAACCATAACCTCTGTTGCAGGCTGGGATGTTCCCAGTGCAAATGGAGACATTGCTGTATCGATGATATCCACACCTGCTTCTACTGCTTTTAAGTAAGTCATGGAAGCTACACCTGAGGTGTAATGTGTATGAAGGTCGATTGGAATCTTAACTGTTTCTTTTAATGCTGTTACAAGCTCTGTAGCTTTGTTTGGAAGGAGAAGACCTGCCATATCTTTGATACAGATGGAATCAGCGCCCATATCTTCAATACGTTTTGCAATGTCTGTCCAGTATTCCAGTGTGTAAGCATCTCCTAATGTGTAGGAAAGAGCTACCTGTGCATGAGCCTTCTCTTTGTTTGCAGCGCTTACTGCTGTCTGCAGGTTACGAAGGTCATTGAGACAGTCAAAAATACGGATGATGTCGATTCCGTTTGCAGCAGATTTCTGTACGAAGTATTCTACAACGTCATCTGCATATGGACGGTATCCAAGGATGTTCTGTCCACGGAAAAGCATCTGAAGTTTTGTGTTCTTGAAGCCGTCACGTAATTTACGAAGTCTTTCCCATGGATCTTCATGAAGGAAACGAAGGGATGCATCGAATGTTGCACCACCCCAGCACTCTACTGCGTGATAGCCGACTTTATCAAGTTTATCTACGATCGGAAGCATCTGTTCTGTGGTCATACGTGTTGCGATCTGGGACTGATGAGCATCACGGAGAATGGTTTCCACAATTTTAACAGGTTTTTTCTCTAATTCTGCCATTATTAAATCTCCTTTATAGTTCTGTTTAATCGGATATTCGCAATCCGCTTCGCTACTTGCTCATAACCAAATAGCTGCTCCGCAGCTTATCAGAAGGAGTTACACTCCTCCTGATACAAGCAAGATAGCTTGCTTGATTTGGTTATACTCCGAAAATAGCCATGAATGTTCCGGCTGCTACGGCTGTACCGATAACACCGGCAACGTTCGGGCCCATTGCGTGCATCAGAAGGAAGTTTGTAGGATCTGCCTCTGCACCCACTTTCTGGGATACACGGGCTGCCATAGGTACTGCGGATACACCTGCGGAACCGATCAGCGGGTTGATCTTTCCATGAGTCAGTTTGCAGAGCAGTTTACCAAGCATACATCCGCCGAATGTACCGATTGCGAATGCAACAAGACCTAAAACTACGATCTTCAGAGTATCTGCGTTTAAGAATGCTTCTGCACTTGTGGAAGCACCTACGGATGTACCCAGAAGGATAACTACGATATACATCAGGGCGTTGGAAGCTGTTTCTGTCAGCTGTTTTACAACACCGCACTCTCTGAACAGGTTACCAAGCATGAGCATACCAACCAGCGGAGCTGTTGTAGGCAAAATCAGGCAGACAACGATTGTGATAACGATCGGGAACAGGATCTTCTCCAGTTTGGAAACCGGGCGAAGCTGATCCATTTTGATCTTACGTTCTTTCTCTGTTGTGCAGAGTTTCATGATAGGCGGCTGGATGATCGGAACCAGTGACATATAGGAATATGCTGCCACTGCAATCGGTCCCATCAGTGCAGACTGTCCAAGTTTACCTGCAAGGAAAATGGAAGTCGGGCCGTCAGCACCACCGATGATGGAGATAGCTGCTGCTGCTTTTCCGTTGAATCCAAGAAAGATTGCAAGGAAGTAAGCTGCATAGATACCAAGCTGTGCTGCAGCACCCATCAGGAAGCTGATCGGGTTTGCGATCAGCGGACCGAAGTCTGTCATGGCACCTACACCCATGAAGATCAGGGATGGTAAGATACTCCACTCATCAAGGATGTAGAAATAATGAAGAAGTCCACCTACACCATTAGACATATCTTCCGGGTTTGCCATAATGTCCGGATAGATATTTACAAGCAGCATACCGAATGCGATAGGAACAAGCAGAAGCGGCTCAAATCCCTTCTTGATAGCAAGGTAAAGGAATACGCAGGCTACTGCGATCATCAGGTAATTGCCCCATGTCAGATTGAAAAATGCTGTCTGGTGAATCAGGTTGGACAATGTTTCTGTTACATAAGACATTTGACTACCTCCCGTCTTAGTTCATTGTTGCTAAAGTATCTCCGTTTTCTACAGAGGCACCTTCTGCAACATCAATGCTTGCGATAGTACCATCCTGAGGAGCTACTACAGGGATTTCCATTTTCATGGATTCAAGAATAATTACGCTGTCTCCGGCTTTTACTGCCTGTCCAACGCTTGCTGCTACTTTGACAACTTTACCAGGTACGGAAGCAGTTACTTTTACTGCGCCGGCGCCTGCTGCAGGAGCTGCTGCTTTCGGAGCTGCTGCAGGTGCAGCCTTAGGTGCTGCTTTTGGAGCTGCTGCAGGAGCGGATACGCTTCCTGTTTCTTCAACAGTTACTTCATATGCTGTACCATTTACTGTAATTGTATAGCTTTTCATTTTAAAATCCTCCTAAATAAATGACAATTATCTTCTATTTCTTTTTACTTTACGGATGGAACGAACTACGAAGCCGTCTGTTGTAGTTCCTTCTGCTGCTGCGATAGCTGCTGCGATAGCTGCTGCGATAACAGCTACCAGCTCTCCGTCATCTGCAAGGTTCTCTTCTGCCTGTGCAGGTGCTGTCTGTGCGATGGCTGATGCCTCTGCCTCTTTTGCAGCTTTGGCTGCTTTTGCTTCTGCTGCTTTCTTTGCTTCCGGATTCGGAATGAATCTGAACAGAGAGATCAGAAGGCTTAATACAACCAGCATTACGAATACAGTTCCAATACCCATCAGAGTATTAAGACCTGCTCTCTGAAGAGTCTTGCCCATACCATACTGTACATCTACAGTCATGGAAGTCGGTTTTCCCTGTGAGTCAAAGACATATACAAAGTTTGCTTTTGCTTTCTCAAATTTAAGAGGAACAGTAACTGTGTACTGATCATCTTTGAAAGTTACAGTAGTTTTACCATTGCTGTCCTTCTTTGCGCCAAGTTCATCCTTGGATGTCTGCCAGGACTGCATGGCACTTGTTGTAAAGTCATCTCCTGAACTCATGTAATTCTCGATTTCTTCATCTTTAAGCTGGACAATGGCATCTGTCAGTCCTTCTGCTGTAGTTACCAGTGTGGACTTAACAGTATCATCAACCTTATCTGCGGCGAATACCACAGAGGTGCTGCCGATCACCAGCGCAGCCATTACGAGAAATGTCATGAATACAGAAGTTATTTTTTTGATCATTTTCATATGCGTCACCCCGCTTAGACCGTTCCATGTTTCTTAGACGGACGATCTTCTCTCTTTGTGAACAGCATCTCAAATGCACCGATTACATATTTTCTTGTGTCAGCCGGGCTGATCACAGTGTCAACATAGCCTCTTGCTGCTGCGGAAGCAACACCATTCTGAAGCTCTCTGTACTGAGCAGCTTTTTCATTCAGTTCAGCAGCATCTGCATCTGCATACATGATCTTGGCTGCCAGGGAAGCATCCATCATACCGATCTCTGCGTTATCCCATGCATATACAAGGTCTGCACCGATAGATTTGCTGTTCATTGCCACGTAAGCTGTACCGTAAGCTTTGCCGATGATCACATTTACCTTCGGAACAGTTGCATCTGCGAATGCAGCTACCAGTTCACCTACGGATTTCGCCATCATCTTCTCGCTGCATAAGGTTGCCATGAAGCCTGTTGCGTTTGTAAGTGTAAGTACCGGAATATCAAAAGCGTCGCAGAATTTCACGAAATCTGCTGCTTTTCTTGCGCCTCTTGCAGAGATGCTTCCGTCAAATGTTTCTGTTTTCTTGCCTTCTGCGTCATATACTTCGCTTCTGTTTGCAACAGCACCTACTGTAGCGCCGTTTAAACGGATAAAGCCTGTAACCATGTCTTTTGCATAGTCTGCTTTTGTCTCGAAGAATTCACCGTTGTCAGCGATCTGGGAAAGTGCGATTGCTGTGTCACCTGCACAGTTTGCAAGATCTGCGCATACGCGGTTAAGATCATCTGTACACTCTGTGTAATTGTCTGTGTCTTCATTATTAGAAGGAAGAAGTGATACTAAGGAACGGATCTGGCCAAGAATCTCATCCTCTGTACCAACGCCATCGATCACACCTGTCTCTTTGCTCTGGAAATCAGCTGCTGCTGTGTCGCATTTGTCTGTGTTGTTTCCTTCCAGTGCGTTTGGTGTGTTGACGAACATTTTTCCTTTTTTGGATTCCATGAATGTGAAATCTGTCAGGGACGGGATAACTGCCATACCACCGCCGCATGTTCCGAAGATTGCTGTGATCTGCGGGATCACACCGGATGCCAGTGTCTGTTTCAGATAGATCTGTCCGAAAGCTTCCAGTGCGTCTGTTGCTTCCTGAAGACGGATACCTGCACAGTCAACAAGTCCGATAACCGGAGCGCCTGTTTTCATGGCAAGATCATAAAGTCTTGTGATCTTCTTTGCATGCATTTCACCAACAGTACCGTTTAATACAGATGCATCCTGGCTGTATACATAAACCAGTTTGTCATCGATCACACCATATCCGGTGATAACACCGTCAGATGGTGCCTTGTTTGCAGTCATGTTGAAATCTGTGGATCTGGCTGTTACACCCTGTCCGATTTCGACAAAACTGTTTGCGTCAAGCAAAGAAGTAATTCTTGTGCCTGCTAAGCTTTGTGTTGCATTACTCATTCTTGTTTGCCCTCCATCTTTATGAGAATATTTAAAAGTTAACCCAAAAATTTAGCCGATTTTAATTTTACCTTTTTCGGCAGAAAATTTCAACATTTATTTGTCATTTTCGTTAAAAATATAGCAGAAAAATTTGTCAGGTTTCTCCAAATTTTGTTTTTTTAAGCATTTCTTCCTATTTAATAGAGGGTATTACGGTTATTTTGTATTGTCCTGTATTTCACCCTCTCCTGTAAGCCAGTGTGTCGACAAATTAATTTCTCGAACAAGCCTGCGTCTGAATTTTTTATTTCTATCCTGCAAGACTGTTTCAAGAATCAACTTGTCGGCACACCAGAGCGTGTTTGAGGTAACTATACCACTCACTTGTCTGCGAATCCGACTGCACAGGTATAAAAGTCTCAGCGCAGCTCGGTGAAAAAATACTATAGCCATACGGGTTCAACAGGATTTTCCCATGATGTGGATGCAGTTGCGAATGCTTTCATTCAGTACGCGGACAGTGCACGGAAAACCATAGATGTTTTTTATTATATAGCACGAATTATCAATTAGATTTATGGATTATCCCGTTATATAATTAACACATCAAAGAAATTCAGGCCACAGCTTAAGCACTGAACAATTATAGATCCAACAGAAAATTTCAGGAGGAAAGACGTAATGAAAAGCAATTACCAGCATATTTTCACACCACTCACAGTAAAAAATATGACTATCAAAAACCGTATCGTTATGATGCCTATGGGAACCAATTACGGGGAACAGAACGGCGAAATGAGTTTTCTTCACATTAATTATTATAAAGAGCGTGCCAAAGGCGGCACAGGTCTGATTATCGTAGAGAATGCAAGCGTAGATTCTCCGCAGGGTTCCAACGGAACTACTCAGCTTCGTATTGACCACGACAACTATCTGCCGCGTCTGTACAAATTCTGTGAAGAGATCCACAAATATGGTACCTGTATTGCGATCCAGATCAACCACGCAGGTGCTTCCGCTGTTTCCGCACGTACAAATATGCAGCCGGTTTCCGCATCTGATGTTCCGTCCAAAGAAGGCGGAGAAATCCCGCGTCCGTTATCAGTGGAAGAAATCCATCACATTGTAAAGAAATACGGCGAGGCTGCAAAGAGAGCCCAGGCTGCAGGTTTTGACGCAGTAGAAATCCATGCGGGACATTCCTATCTGATCAGCCAGTTCCTCTCTCCTCTTACAAACAAACGTACAGATGAGTTCGGCGGATCTGTGGAAAACAGAACACGTTTCTGCCGTATGGTCATTGAAGAAGTAAGAAAACAGGTCGGACCTTTCTTCCCGATCATGCTCCGTCTCAGCGCAGATGAGCTGATGGAAGGCGGCAACACTCTTGAGGATACTCTTGAATATCTGGAATATGTTCAGGATGAAGTTGATATCTTCGATGTTTCCTGCGGTTTAAACGGTTCTATCCAGTATCAGATCGATGCCAACTACATGAAAGACGGATGGCGTTCCTATATGCCTAAAGCTGTCAGAGAGAAATTCGGCAAACCATGTATCTCCATGGGAAATATCCGTAACCCGAAGGTTGCCGAGCAGATCCTCGCTGACGGCGATGCAGACCTGATCGGTATGGGACGTGGTCTTATCGCAGAACCTGCATGGGTGAATAAAGTAGCTACAGGCAGAGAATGTGACCTTCGCAAATGTATCTCCTGTAACATCGGATGTGCAGGAAACAGAATCGGCTTTAACCGTCCGATCCGCTGTACTGTAAACCCGGCTGTTCTGGAAGGTGATGTTTATAAGAATCAGAAAGTGAACAAGAACTGTAACGTTGTAGTAATCGGAGGCGGTACTGCCGGACTGGAAGCTGCCTGTACAGCCGCAGAAGTAGGCTGTAATACCTTCCTTCTGGAAAAGGGTGAAACTCTTGGCGGTCTTGCTTCTGTGATCTCTAAGATTCCTGCAAAGAAGCGTCTGGCTGATTTTCCAAACTATCTGATTCACAGAGCAGAGCAGCTTGAGAATCTTTATATCTTCACAAACACAGAAGGAACACCGGAAAATATCCGCAAGTTCCATCCGAACCTGATCGTAAGCTCCACAGGTTCCGCGCCACTGCTTCCTCCGATCAGGGGACTTCACGACCGCATTGACAAAGAAGGCAGCAAGGTTGCTTCTATCCTGGGAATGATTAATCACATCAATGACTATCCGGAAGATATGACAGGCAAGAAGGTTGTTGTTGTGGGCGGCGGTGCTGTTGGTCTTGATGTTGTGGAATTCTTTGCAGCAAGAAATGCTGAGATTTCTATTGTGGAGATGATGGATCAGATCGGACGTGACCTGGATCCTGTTACAAAGAATGACATGAAGGACCAGATGAAGAAACATCATGTGGCCCAACTTGCAAAGACAGCTCTTCAGGAAGTAAACGACAGCTCTTTCCTTGTAAAAGATGCAGAAGGTGAACGTGAGCTTCCATTTGACTACGGATTCGTATGTCTTGGTATGAGAGCTCAGGGACAGCTTTTCGCAGAGCTTTCCGATGCTTTTGTTTCTGATGATGTTGAGATCCTGAACATCGGAGACAGCAAACGTGCAAGAAGAATCATCGACGGAACTCTGGAAGGAAGAAATATCCTTAATACACTGACTCAGATGGGATACCTTCAATAAAAACCTTTACAACAAAATACGAAAGGGGATATTATAATGGCTGAAAGAATTACCGGACATACTGAATTAATCGGTCTGATGGCTTACCCGATCCGTCACTCCAGCTCTCCTGCAATGCAGAATGAGGCTTTTGCAAAACTCGGGTATGACTACGCTTACCTTGCTTTCGAGGTTGGCGCAGATGAGATTGAGGATGCAGTAAAAGCAATCCGCACTCTGAAAATGAGAGGCTCCAATGTTTCCATGCCAAACAAAACTCTGGTTGGAAAATACCTGGATGAGCTTTCTCCTGCTGCAGAATTATGCGGTGCTGTTAACACGATCGTAAATGACAACGGTCATCTTACAGGTCATATCACTGACGGTATCGGATTTATGTCTGCCCTGAAAGATAATGATATTGATGTGATCGGAAAGAAAATGACTATCGTCGGTGCAGGCGGTGCTGCCACTGCTATCGAGATCCAGGCTGCTTTGGACGGCGTTGCCGAGATCACAATCTTTAACCGCAAGGATGAATTCTGGGATCGTGCAGTATCCACAGTAGAGAAGATCAACACAAAGACATCCTGCCATGCAGTTCTTTATGATCTGGCAGATCTTGATAAACTGAAAGCTGAGATGGATGACAGTTTTATCTTTGTCAATGCTACAGGTGTGGGAATGAAACCTCTGGAAGGCCAGTCCGTTGTTCCGGACAAGTCTTACTTCCGTCCTGAGCTGATCGTTATAGATGTTCCTTACTCTCCTCTGGAAACAAAGATGCGTTCCATGGCCAAAGAGGTAGGATGCAAGACAATGAACGGTCTGGGAATGATGTTATTCCAGGGTTCCGCTGCATTTGAGTTATGGACAGGTGAACCAATGCCTATCGAACATATGAAAGAGATTCTTCACATCTCCTATGATGACTGATACCTGATGGTATCTTCAGTAAAGATATCTCATATTGTGATGCAGAACAGATCATTTCACTGATCTTTCTGCACATAATATTTGATATATACCGCTTTTCGGCGTACTGCAGGAGATGTACTGATATATTACTCCGCGCAGAATGTGCATATCCTGCAGTTTGCTTTCAGGCGTGTATATGTATAGAATCAAAAAGCCTGTTGATCAGGCTTATGTTACGGTTATTCTTATAATAGTTCTATAAAATACTGCGGATGCGGCTTATATTATAGCAAATCTCAGTCTACTGTTTATTGCTTTTTGCAATTAAACCAGAGGATTACCTGATTGGGTTAAAGCAAAGAATTTACCTGACCGGATTAGGTTCAGTATTTCACAGAACTTCCAATATAACAGAAAATATGAGGATAAACAGATGAACACAGTTCAGGTAAAAAACACTGTGATCGGTGAAGGCAGACCTAAAATCTGCGTTCCCATCGTAGGAAGAACAAAAACAGACATTCTCGAAGAAGCAAAAAAGATTACCACTCTTCCGGTTGATGTGGTTGAATGGCGTGTTGACTGGTTCGATGATGTCTTTGCTACTGAGAAAGTATTAGAGACCGCTAAAGAACTTCAGGAAGTTTTAAAAGACATTCCTGTTCTCCTTACATTCCGTACCTCTAAAGAGGGCGGGGAGAAGGAGATCTCTGTAAGTGATTATGCTGCTTTAAATATTGCAGCTGCACAGAGTGGTTATGTAAATTTAATTGATGTAGAAGCATTTACAGGCGATGATGTTGTAAAAACGATCATTGACGCTGCTCATAAGGCAGGTGTGAAGGTAATTGCTTCCAACCATGATTTCTCTAAGACTCCGGAGAAGGAAGAGATTATCAGACGTCTCTGCATGATGCAGAAGATGGGTGCTGATATTCCTAAGATTGCAGTAATGCCTACCTGCAAGCAGGATGTTATCACACTGCTGTCTGCTACTCTGGAAATGTCTGAGAAATATGCAGACCGCCCGATCATTACCATGTCCATGGCAGGAACAGGCGTTGTCAGCCGCCTGACAGGCGAGACATTCGGCTCCTCTCTCACCTTCGGCGCTGCTTCCAAAGCTTCCGCACCGGGACAGATCGGTGTGAATGAATTAAAGCAAGTGCTGGATATTATTCACAGCAGTCTGTGATCTGTTGATGAATGATGTGGTATCAGATGTTATTCTTGCCTATAGTCGTCTGATATCACTCATCTCTGACAATAGATAATTGTTATCCCATGAAACAGATGGATTTATTCAAAAGAACACTCCTTAAAATTTTACGATAAACGCAGCCAATGTATAATTGTTGGCTGCGTTTACTTTTAACAAAAATTTAAAATTATAGTTCAATAATAAGATGAGCATTATTTCTGATTAACTGCTTAAAATATGCCATCTCGGTATCGGAATATCCTTCAATATCCTCCCACCTATAATCAGGAAGCCAGCATGTAGCATTGTGGAATCCTCCAAATTCATCAGGAGTTTCTATATAGACTTTTACTTTCCCATCTGCTTTCATTTCCGAATGAGTAATTTCTGTATCATCATTCAATGTCATAAACGGATACATCATAATTGCATTCATCCCTTCTTCATTTCATTTACCTGATTATAGCACAGATTTCATTAATCACCTATGATTTTTCTCAAAGGGGTTCCAGTTGGACAGGAAAATATTCAGTCCGAAGCCTACTGCCAGAGCCCATGCAGATGCCCATGCAGTTCCCTGGGTTGCGAGGACTGCTGCCATTACGCCTGCGATCATCTTGTCTCTGTCGCTCTTGCAGTAATCCATACCAATTCTAGCACATACAAATGCCTGGAACATCAGAGTGATGGATGAGCCTACACCGAAGATCGGGCGGAAGAAGCTTACTACCGGGATAATAAGCACGCTTAAAAATGTCGCCAGACGGAAAGAGGACATTCCTCCAAGAAGGGATTTCATTGCTTTCTTTCCTTCTTTGTATCTCATAGATACAGATACAGTCATTCCTACCCATAACGGACCGGAAAGTGGCGGGAATGGTGCAATGATGGAAAGAATCAGGTTTCTCAGACCACTGATCATATTGGAGCGGCTGGAATTGAAATCAATGTATTCATCATCACGAGCCTGTCGCGCTTCTGTAACCAGAGTTTCTGTTGTGACAAAATCACCAAATGCGATAACATAGCATACCAACGCAAGTGGTAAAGCCTTAATATACATAGAAAGCGGCGGGATACCCACACCAAAAATACTTACCTGATCAATAATCTCTTTAAACTGTGGAATCTTGATAAAAGTTCCGATCTCGAGACCTGGCTTATCCAACTCTCCTACAAGAAGTCCCACCACCATAGCAATCAAGTACGGGAACAGGTTTCCATATCTGGCAACCAGATCAAGGAACTTGTTTGTCTTTCTCTTCTCCTGATATTTGTCAGAGAAGCTGATCAGGATCAGAAGACCTACGCCTGCAACAATAGCCAGGGGATATTTGTGCATATTTCCATTCTCTCCCAGCTGACCTGCCATAACTGTAACAGGTGCTGCAAGAAGGATACCGCCTTTGACAGAATTGGGGACTGCATGAACAAATTTATCTGCCAGTCTGGTCACACCCATAAAGATAAATACCAGACCTACCAGCATCTGCAGTGCGATCATAGCCTGTATTCGCTCTTTTCCCATAGGGAAGCCTTCCAGAAATACGATTGTCAGAGGCAGTGTAGGTGTGATCCACCCCGGTACTACCGGATCACCAAGCAGACTGTGAAGCAGATAAAGGAAGGTTTCAATAATTACACAGCTCCACGCCAGCTCATAAGGAAGCCCCAGATACTGCTCCAGATACGGAACAGCGGCCAGCGCAGTAACGCCCAGGATCAGACCCTGAATGAACTCAACAGATTCTATCTTGTAGTGTATGAATGGAAGTCTTATCTGAAATGGTCCAAAGGGGATGTAGGGCAGTTCATTTTCTCTTCTTTGTGTTCTTGTATTTGCCATACAAATTCTCCTTTTCAATAAATTGTTAGATTACTTCTATGTTTTATCTTATATGTTCTATCTTTTTTTGTTAATTTTTAGACAATCCAGAGTTTAATAAAATCCAATCCAACCGGAAAAATTTTGAAACTTGTAACGTCCAAACGTATCTTCAGTTAGATTGGATTTCAATATCACAGGATTTCTGTATCTTATTTATTTCTATCGCTTGTTTATTTCTATAGCTTACTGGCTACTTATTTCTGTTCTTCTTTACAAAGAGAGCGAGCAGGATACCGATAACAGTCACTGCCATATTCAGAAGAAGAATCATTCTCGGAGCGCCGCTTCCGCCAACTTTGGTAATGTATCCTGCAAGACTTAAGATTGTATAGTTTGCGATGCTGGATGCGATCATTACCAGAGAGGTTGCTGTTCCTTTGTTCTCGGGGAAGAACTCTGCTGTTGTGGAAACTGCCAGCTGGAGAACACCGCCTGCACCTGCATATCCGATCACAAAACCACCTACCAGACAGATAAACGGAGCCTGGATAAAGTAGCAGAGAGCCAACATAATTGTAGAGATTAACGGATAGAGGATCAGGACGTTAATCTCTTTCAGACCTTTTTTGATAAAAGCTGCTGTTGCAAGGATGGCAGTTGCAGTTCCCAGGGCATACAGGGACTGGATCTTTGAAGGGTCTGCCATACCATAGGAACGGGCAAGTTCCTGATTACAGTTCAGCCATAACATAAAGGTTGAGGAGCTGGTGAATCCGATCAGAATTGCAGCAATCGCTGCAGGGGAAATCTTGTGTCCGGATTTCTTCTTATCAGCTTTAGCCTGTACTGCCTTCTCTCTCGCCGGAAAAGGGAGGATCAGGATCAGGATTCCGTCAATGAGGATTGCAATACCTGCTACAATAAAGATTGTCTTATATGACATATTTGCAGATGCTACGATTCCGATCAGGAACGGAAGCAGGAACTGGCTCAGGCAGATGGAAAATTTTGTAAACAGGTTGGCTACTGACGGGTTGTTTACATAGATTTCCATACAGGTAGGGCTTACGCAGGTATCGAGGAAAGAGTTCGCGATTCCGCCGATCACTGCAAAGGCATATCCCATTGCCATGGATGTGGAATTGGCCATTCCAAAGAAGTATGCTACATAACAGAGCACACCGATAATTCCGCTCAGTTTTCTTCCATATTTGTCAGACAGAGGACCGGAGAAAGGAAGGGAAATCAGACGCCCCAGTCCAAGTGCTGCAATTACAGATACTACCATACTTACATCCAGTGTGCCATCGGCCAGGGGCTTCGCACCCCAGGCAGCTGCAAACTCCGGTTTGTACTGCCCTAGGATAGAAGCACCGATTCCATGGATGAAATAAGTGAAATATGCTGCAAGGGAGGTGAAAATGAGCATTTTGTTTGTTTTCTGTTTCATTTTGGTCTCCTGGGTTATTATTACTTGTTTTCGTTTTCTTCCTGGAATTTCTGGTATTCAGCTGTTGGCATTTCCAGTCCTGTGTAGAGTTTGTAAGCTGCAGCTCCCTGCCATAACAGCATTCCTTTTCCGCCGATTGCAAGCTTGCAGCCTGCTTCTTTGGCTTCTTTTACCATTCTTGTTTCAGCAGGATTGTAAACAACGTCTGCTACTACAAGGTCAGGGCGGAACATGGATTTATCTTTGATCAGAGTAAGCTCTTCGTGAGGTTTCATTCCTGCAAGTGTTGCGTTTACGAGGATGTCTGCGTTTGCAACCTCTTCTTTCAGTTTTGCCTCATCTGCCAGATCAAATACAGAAACTTTACAATCCGGTGTTTCTTTGCTCAGTTTCTCTGCTGTGGACTCTGCACGTGCAAAGAATGGGTCTTTCGGATTGAAGATAGAAATGGATTCTGCACCGTCTAATGCACACTGTACCTGGATTGCCGTTGCAGCACCGCCTGCACCGAGAACTACCATTTTTTTGCCTTTCACATCAACGCCATGTTCTTTTAAGTTGCGGACAAATCCGATACCGTCTGTGATATGTCCTACTAATTTGCCGTCTTCATTAACGATTGTGTTAACTGCACCGATGATTCTTGCTGCAGGTGAAAGCTCATCCATGTGTTTTGCAACTTCGTTCTTGCATGGCATAGTTACGTTTGCGCCTCTCATTTTGAAAAGACGGATTGCATCCAGAGCAGCCGGAACCTGGTCTTCCTTGATGTCAAATGCCATGTAAGCATAGTCAAGGTTGTGATAACGGAAGCTGAAGTTATACATTGCCGGTGATCCTGAGTGTCCTACCGGGCTTCCGATAAGTGCCATTAATCCTGTTGTTCCTTTAATTCTTTGTTCCATTTCCTTTTTGCCTCCTGAATTTTTTTGTAAAATCATTTTCAAGCTGCTGTCCGCTGATAATATCATACAGCGCCTCTTAACTGCAACTATAAAACAAATAAATTATAAAATCCGAAATTCGCTGATTTACTGCGTAAATCGCTACTTTCTCATGTTTGGCGGGTCCCAGGTTCAAAAATCTTATCGTGCAAGCACGAACGACTTTTTGAACTTTTGACCCTGATATCATCATAATGTGGAAGCTACCTCATACGCTTCTTTCGTAGCATCAAGTGCTCTTCTTGCGCGGGTGGCATCGCCGATCACATAGGTATCCGGTACGATAGCTTTGATCTCTTCGCCGAATGGGTTGTAGTTTCTGAATCCCATGGAAAGGATGACAGAATCATATCCTCTGGATTCATGTCTCTGTCCGTCTGCTGTCTCGTACTCTACGCCGTCCTCATAGAATTTGCATACCTTTGCACCTGTGATCTCTTTGATCTTGTAATCTTCGAAATCTTTCATCAGGTAAACTCTATGCTCGTGGATCACGTCGGCACCTACAGTGTCTCTGAACTCAATGACTGTTACATCATGGTTCTGCTCACCGAGAAATGCTGCTGTCTCGCATCCCACCATTCCGCCGCCTACAACCAGTACTTTCTTTCCTGCTGCTCTCTTTCCGTCAAGGAGATCAGAGCCATGGATAATTGCAGGATTGTCGATACCTTCGATCGGAAGGATCAGTGTTCTGGAACCGGAAGCAACAATTACGCTGTCTGGTTTCTCTTCCCTGATAAGATCCAGAGTTACTTCCTGATTCATTTTGATTGTTACGCCTGCTTTCTGGCAGCGTACGATATAGCTGCGGATCATGTTTGTGATGTCGCCTTTTCCCGGAGGATAAGCAGCAAGACGCATGTTTCCGCCAAGTTTATCACTTGCTTCATAAAGTGTTACCTGATGACCTTTTTCCTGTGCGATAAATGCAGCGCAAAGACCTGCAACACCGCCGCCGATTACCATTACTTTCTTAGCTTTTTCTGCAGGAGCAATACCCTCAGCTTCATGTCCAAGGAATGGGTTTACAAGACAGCATACAGGGTTTCCTGCATACATGTTTGCCACGCAGCCCTGAAGACATGCGATACATGGGATCATATCCTCCAGTCTTTCTTCCTGCGCTTTTAATGGCATATAAGGGTCTGCAAGGCTCTGACGTCCGAATGCAACCAGGTCACAGCGTCCTTCTTTTACCATTAATTCCGCAAACTGCGGTTCTGTATAACGTCCTACTGTGATCACCGGGATAGATACGGCACGTTTGATCTCTTCTACCTGAGAAGCGGAGAAACCGCCGTGTGTAACTGTCGGTGCCCACATAAATTCATCGCGGATGTGAACAGCTCTGGATACATGGATGGCATCCAGTCCGCATCCTTCCAGATATGCAGCGATCGCAGCACTGTCATGCACATCAAGACCGCCCGGTACTTCATCACAGCTGTTGATTCTTGCAAGAACTGCAATTTTTCCTTCTGTCATCTTCTTAACTTCTTCGATGATCAGACGGGAGAAACGCATTCTGTTCTCAAAAGAACCGCCGAATTCATCCAGTCTCTTGTTCGTTCTCGGAGAAAGGAAGGTGCTTACCAGATAGCCGTGTGCCATATGGATCTCAACTGCATCTACGCCTGCTTCCATGGCTCTCTTTGCTGCGAGGCCATAGCCTTTTACCAGTTCATAAACTTCTTCAGTTGTAACTTCCTTTGGTGTATCTCTTCCGCAGTCTGACGGAATGCTTGTAGCTGCCTCGATCGGTGCACCTGCATTCTTTGCATTTCCTTCAGGGCCTGCATTCTGAAGCTGTACGGAAACCTTTGCTCCCTCTGCATGACAGGCATCTACTACCTTGCGGAAGCTTTCGATTGTAGAGTCATCATAAAGACATGGCTTGCGAGGGCCGCCCTTTGCGCCTTTATGTACTACTGTTGCTTCGATTGTGATCAGACCGAAGCCGCCTTTTGCTCTTTCACGATAATAAGCTGCGGACTGTTCACTCATGCTTCCGTCTGTGTTTGCAAAGTTGTTTCCCATTGGCGGAACTACGAAGCGGTTCTTTACTGTCATTGGACCGATGTTGATCGGCTGAAACATTGCATTGAATTTCATGTGACCTTCTCCTTTTTCTCTGGATTTTATTTATATTTTCAGTATTTTTTATCTCATCAAAAATGCGGATCAGGCAGGCGTGGAGATTTCTGCCTGATCCTTTAATCTGTCGGTTTATCCGTCAGAGACTTACTGAAGAACCTCCGGCCATGCTTCCTCAAGCACTTTCTTTGTGTTCTCATATGTATGGTTTGCAGCATATTCAAGTCCTTTTGCAAGGATTGCATCGCTGATGACTTCTACACCGATTGCGTTTGGTTTGATTCCTTTTTCTTTTACCATCTTAACGAACGCTGCTGTACATCCGATTCCTGTTCCGGGAGCAAGACGGTCATGCATGGATTCGTCTCTTAAGATTGTTGTTGCATATGGTCTTTCCCATACATCGTTGATCTGGATGGATACAATCTTGTCTGCCGGGATGTCTTCGATCACAGAAAGGTCAACCGGCTGATTTGCTCTTACCCAGTGCCAGGTATCCATGATCAGTTTTGCATTCTCGCAGTCAGCTGCCTTTACAACTGCCCAGCCTTTTTTCATATCCGGGATTCCGCTGTATGGCATTGGTTCAACACCGATGATGTATTTTCCTGCTCTCTGGCATAATTCTCTTAATTTCTGAGCAGTATATTCTACGGAGTAGTTTTCCATCAGACCGCAGTTGATCTGTTTTACGTCAAATAATTCACACATATGGAAGCAGAGCTGTTCTTTGTATTTCTGTTCGTAAGATCTGTGTTCTTCTGCCCACTGTACGATGTACTCAACCTCTGTTACTTTCATACCATGTTTGTCCAGAATAGCAAGAATGTCTTTGTCAAAAAGTCCCTCATTCAACGCATCTACATAAGTTTCTGCACGAAGACCGATTCCTTCGTATCCTGCGTTCTTTGCAGCGATCACTCTGTCTTCAAATTTGCACTGATCTCCCAGTGTCCAGGAACTGATAGTAATTGGAAATTCTTTTGACATCTTTTTGTCCTCCTGATAAAATCGCATAATTTTTCTATTTATTTTGATAATATTTTGTATCTTTTTGATATAAGCATTATATATCTTTGTTAAATATAAAACAAATTAGTTCTATCCTTTAAATTCATAGATTTTTTCAATACATCATGATATAATCTACGTATATGACAAATACAGCGCGGATTATTTGTGCAAGAGTGACTATAATTATAGTTTTCCGAAGCATTAAAGGACTATGAAAGCCTGCACATAAAATATAGTCACTTATAAAATACTTATCAGAGAAAGGAGTTTTTCTATGAACCTGTATCATCTGCGGTACTTTTCTACGCTGGCTCATATTGAACATTACACAAAAGCCGCTGATATTCTGGCGATCACCCAGCCTTCGCTGAGTTATGCGATCTCCACTCTCGAGGAAGAACTGGGCGTGAAACTGTTTGAAAAAAATGGAAGGAATGTTACTCTTACCAAGTATGGAAAAGTTTTCCTGAATGACGTGGAAGAGGTACTGAACCGTCTGGACTCTTCTGTGAACAGTCTGAAGCTGGCAGGTAAAGGGGAAGGCTGCATTGATGTGGTATTCCTGCGTACACTTGGAATTGATTTTCTTCCTAAGATCATGCGGGGATTTCTGGAGGAAAATCCTACTAAAAAGATAGATTTTAATCTGTATTGTGATAAAGTTTTAACATCTGATATTCTGAACGGATTAAAAGAGAAGAAATATGATCTGGGGTTCTGTTCCAAACTTGATAATGAGCCGCTGATCGAGTTTATTCCGGTTGCCAGACAGGAGCTGGTTGTGATCGTACCTCTTGATCATCCGCTGGCAGTAAAGGATGAAGTACGGCTGGAGGATACCATTCCTTATAAACAGATTATATTTAAGAAGAGAAGTGGTCTGAGACAGATCATTGACGGACTATTTGAATGTATCGGGCAGACACCGGATGTGGCTTATGAGATTGACGAGGATCAGGTTGCTGCAGGCTTTGTCTCCAACGGCTTTGGAATCTGCGTAGCTCCCAATATTCCGATCCTGCAGTCTCTGAATGTAAAGATCCTTCCCTTAGTTTCTCCAAGCTGGCAGAGAAACTTCTATATGGCGATGCTGAAGAACGTATACCATCCACCGGTTGTGGAAGCATTTAAGAAATATGTGATCGAGCAGGCACAGAAGGAATGGGATTATAAGACCAGCTGATCTGACTTAATAAAATATCAGAATACAAAAAGATATGGGACTGTCCCGTCAGTCGAGACACCCCATATCTTTTTATAATAACCGATACATTCAATATTATGACTTGATATCCGGCACTTCTGATATCATAAACCAGATCTGTCATGTTATATTATTTTTCTTCATCCATGGTGCGGAGTCTGTGTACAAGCTCTTCGCAGATCTCCAGTTCGTTTTTGCCGTCTGTCTCGATGATAATGTCTGCTGCCGCCTCGTATTTGGCACGGCGTTTCTCCATCAGTTCTGTGATAAACGGAACAGTCTTATTGTTCTCGATCAGCGGACGATCGTGGTTGTCTTTGACACGGTCAAGGATTGTCTCCGGTTTTGCTGTGAGGAGAACAACACGGCCATTCTTCTTCATCTCCACTACATTGCACTCTCTCATTGGAGTACCGCCGCCGCAGGAGATCACAACATTGCTGCGTGACTGCATTTCGATAAGAAGATTTGTCTCAAGGTCACGGAAATACTGCTCGCCGTATGTCTCGAAGATATCGGAAATACTCATTCCCTGTCTCTGGGCAATGATCTGATCCATCTCTACCACATCCATGGCAAATACATTCTTAAGGAAATCAGAAATTGTGGACTTTCCCGCACCCATGAAACCGATCAGCACGATGTTGTAGTTGAAGAGTTTTCTTGCCTGGATCCGTTTACTGTTTGTGCGGATGCATTCAAATACATCGGAAACCTCGTCCTTATGGCGTCTGCCTTCCATTCTCTTCTCCAGCCATTCTTTCTGCTTCGCTTCCTGCTCAGGCTGTAAAATCTGGAGTCCGTTGGCTTCTTTATATGCCATAATGTCCTCCACGATCCTGTTACGCATGATAAGTGCATCCAGAATGATCTCATCACACTGGCCAAGACTCTCTCTGAGTATTTCTAACTGATTCATATCTCTTTCCTCTGTCTTTCCTATGTCAGCTTGCAACAGACCGCAGATCAGCCACAGGCTGACATAAACTATTCACGAACGGCAATATATGAATGCCGACTGTTAAGATTTATTATATCAATATCGCTTTCGTATAGCAACCCTTTAAACCATTAAATTATTTCATCTGTTCGATAGTTTTTTTCTATGAATTCGACAGACGATTCTATGGCAAGACTCTGATGACGTTTCTTTTATAGCAGTCCCAGTAAATAATGCATTTAAGACAGTTTAGCAGAGTGCGAAAGACAAGGAAGATATCTGCAGGCGTGCTGACGCACGGCAAAGATATCTGACGCAGGATTTCACACTCTGCTGAGCTGGATTAAGATGCATTATTTACTGGGACTGCTATAGGTTCCCATATAAATGTATCTAATGGAAAAAATCATGAAATACTTTTTCAGTGTACCATTTAAAACTGATTTTTTCCACTGATTTCTCCGCATAGACCGGATAAAAATCTATCAGTTTTCCATCCAGGTAATAGGCAATGCGGCCAAGCTTCTCCCCCTTAAGAACCGGTGCACTGACTTTCTGTGGAATTTCTATTTTACAGGTTACAGTTTCCCCTTTTTTCAGAAGGACTTCTTTTTCCCTGTCATATGCGGTTACACTGCATTTACCTCTCAGATAGATTTTCGTTCCTATATCCTGACCATCTTCCACACCGTCTGTTACCAGGATTTTTCCGGTCTGTGGTTCTTTCCAGTAGGTTTCGTACTCATAGTTGTAATCTCCGAAGTCCAGCAGTTTCTTTGTGTCACTCCATTTATAGGTTTTGTGGTTGGGCCATCCACAGCCAAGGAGACTGACGATAAATGTTTTGCCCTCTTTCTCCCAGGCACATACATAACAGTAGCCTGCCTGGGAAGTATAGCCTGTTTTTCCGGCAAGAACTCCGTCTCTCATGTCGAGAAATGCGTTGGCATTATGTACGGAAAAGGTTCTCTTTCCTGTAATCTCAGAGAATGTATAGTCTCTGGTCTGTGCAATGTGCAGGAATGTTTCGTTTTTAATAGCATAGCGCATGATCAGTGCCAGATCTTTGGCTGTTGTGTGATGTTTTCCGTTCTCATCCTCAGCATCCAGGCCATTGGGTGTGATAAAATACGTATTCTTACATCCTATCTGTTTTGCTTTCCGGTTGAGCATTCTGGCAAAGCCTTCCACGCTTCCCCCGCAGTGTTCTGCAATGGCAACCGCTGTATCATTGTGGCTTTTCAGCATAAGGGAGTACAGAAGATCCTCCAGATAATACTGTTCTCCTTTCTGAAGTCCCAGCTTTACTTCCGGCTGGGATGCCGCATTCTGAGAAACCTGAACATAATCATCCCCCGGAGAGTTCTCCAGTGCCACAATACAGGTAAGCACCTTGGTTGTGCTGGCATTTGCCAGAGGACGCTCCCCGTCCTTTTCATAGAGTACTCTGCCGGACTCTCCGTCCATGAGGACTGCTGATAATGCGTACAGTTCTGCCGGTTCTTCTGCAACAGGTGTCATGTCTACTGTCTGAGGTATTTTGTACTCCGCTCCCCGGGCGGAGGTGTATGTCTGCGTAAACAATAATACCGCCGTCACAACAATGACAGCGGCAATATGTTTCATTCTCATACTCCACCTCACATGCTGGCAATCCATGAATATCACTGTTCATAATTTACGGTTATTCACAGATTTGTTGTTTACAGGATATCTGCAGGATTTTGCTTCACCCTATAAGATAATTTATGCCTGCATGTCCGGAATATGACTGTCACAGTTCCGAAAAATATCGGGATATGCCCATTACCCGTTATAAGTCCGGTCCCATCTTTTGCTCAGATGATAAGCTCCCTCTCTTAAGGTATAAAGTTCTCCCAGATATTCCACAGCTTCAGGAACCGCCTCTCTGTAAAGCCTCTCAAGTTCAGGCATGGGAGCTTTTGCCTGCTCTACTGCTTCGGCAGTCATGAAATGTTCAATGACAGAGCCGATGGACTCTCCTCCCAGTCTCAGAAGTTTCCCCAGAATCCTGCGTTTTCTTCCATGGTCATCACACACCATGAAATTGGTAAGAATTTTCATCATCCTGACAGAAATATAAATGTTCATGGTTTTCACCAGAGGAATAGCCCTGTGGATCACTCTGGCATATTCCATCTTCGGCATGATCCCGCAGGCCGGATAATAATGGTCGGGATCTTTACCTGTCTCTTCCATAAGCACACGGTCAAATTCCTTCTCCAGAACAATGTGAGGAATGACGCCTTCTGCAGCCATCTTATTTACATAGGGATGGCATGCGGAGTCCAGAATATAATGACAGCCAAATCCAAGAAGATATGCAAAAAGTGCCTCATCATCATTTCTTCTGACCTGCCGCATCCCTTCTTCAAAAAAGGCTCTTGCCTTCTCATGATGCATCTCAATCCCGAACTGGGTGACAGGATTCTTTGAAACCATATAGTAGAACAGGATATCCGGCCCATGTAAACCGATCCTGTACAAGTCCCCATGTCTGCGGATCAGGGCTTTCATATCTGAAGGCAGTCTCTTATATACTTCTTTTCCAAATAAATCATGCGCATATGTAGTTGGCATTAGTTTTTTCTCCTTTATCTTACACATCCAGTTTCAGCTGGATTTCTTCCTCTGCCTCTGCCTTAAAGTCCTCTATCTGGACAGGGTCAGGGACAGGCAGGGATTCCAGATCCTGTACGCCGAAGCAGCGCAGAAACTCTTCCGTGGTTCCAAGCAGGATCGGACGTCCGGGGGCATCCAGACGCCCCAGCTCCCTGACCAGACTGTATTCTACCAGCTTGTTGATGGCGTGGTCACATTTTACCCCTCGGATCTTCTCGATCTCCGCCTTTGTAACCGGCTGTTTGTATGCAATGATGGATAAGGTTTCCAGCATAACATCTGACAATGCCGGCTTCTGAGGATGCAGGGCAATATTGATCAGATACTGATAATATTCTTTCTTTGTACACATCTGGAAAGAATTCTCCAGCTCTATGATCTGGATGCCTCTGTTCTCTTCCTGATAACGGTCCATCATATTGCGGATGATCCTTCCTGTTGTCTTCTCGTCCACACCGATGGCTCTGGCGATCCGGGGCAGTTCTACGGAACCTCCCATTGCAAAAAGTATTGCTTCTATCGCAGCTTCTGTCTCCTTAATCTTCACTCAGTCTTCCTCATTCCTTTTATTACATATTGATCTCTGTATTCTATGGTTCATCTTCCGCAAATTCTGTAAGGTTCTTCCATGTATCCGGGTCTGTCTGTACTTCAACAGAGATATCATCGAACAGTCCATCCTGCTCCACATGGATATGTCCCATTTTCATCAGTTCAAGTATGGATAGAAAGGTGACGATCACCTGTACTTTCGAGCACTGACTCTCCAGGAGATTTCGAAAGCTGAATTTCCGATGAGTACGGGCAAAATCTTTGATCTCTATCATCTTATCAGACAGACTGACCTCTTCCTTCTCGATGGTTCCGAATTTGCTTCGGATAGGATCGACCTTGTCTTCCTGCCTGCGGATGATAGACTTGTAGATTGCATTCAGCTTCTCCAATGTGAGACCTGCCAGAAGTTCCTTTGGATCTACAGGCTCTCTGTACTGCAGTACCTCATCGGGAAGAGTGGGCTCTTTAAAGAATACATTTGCCGCATCGTCCATCTTATCCTTCAACTCATAGGACATAAACTTATACATCTTATATTCCAGAAGTTTCTCCACCAGTTCCGCTCTTGGATCTTCCTCTTCTCCCTCCTCATTGACTTCTTTCGGGAGAAGCATTTTACACTTGATATCCAGTAATGTGGCTGCCATAACCATAAACTCGCTCATAACACCAAGGTCTTCCCGCTCCATGGCATGGATGTATTCCATATACTGATCTGTGATCTCCACGATGGGGATATCATAGATATCTATTTTATTTTTTTCGATAAGGTGCAGTAAGAGATCCAGAGGACCTTCAAATACTTCCAGCTTTACCGGAATTCCCATAGCACAGTCTTTTCCTTTTCAAGTAAATATTTCGCTGCCATACAGTCAGCAGACAGTAACAATATTCTCAGGCATTCGGTTTCAGATCCACCATCAGCAATTCCCTGGGATTATGGATCCTTACAGGTATGGTGTGTTCCCCTGCTCCTGCGCTTACCAGCATATGCTGTTCCTTCCTGTGGAAATCTCCGCAGCAGAACTTCGGAAATGGATGAAGCTGTGGGGAAAGCATCCCATTGTGCCTGCCAATTCTTACAATCCCTCCATGATAATGCCCGCTCAGAATCAGATCTGCCCCCCAGTCAAAATAGGTATCTCCATATTTGGGACTGTGGGCCAGAAGAATATTCAGGGAATCGGAAGATGGTTCTCCGATCAGTTCCCTGATTTCCTCTCTTTTAAGCTGTGGAGAAAATGGCTTTTTATAATAGATCAGAGGTACTTCCAGGCCATAGACAGTAAGACTGGTTTTTCCCACCTGCAGGCTGCAGGATTCATTATGCAGGATATGGATCCCGGCTGTCTTCAGCTCCTTTTCATATTCCTGATATCGGGCTGCCATACAGTTCTCCTGAGGATCTGTCCTGTACAGCTTATATTCATGGTTTCCCAATGCATAATAAACCGGATACTGCTGAGCAAGGCTCCTCAGAAGAGATGATGCAGTCTTTAAAGAAGCAGAATCATTTCTCACGATCATATCACCGGCAATGAGGATCCCATCCGGTCTGTACCGGTGGATCGTCTCCGAAAGCTTTCTGTTATCAGGGCCAAATTTCATGCCATGAAGATCTGCGATCACAGCAAATCTGATGCCTCTCGCATCCTTTATTTTGTTAGAATGGATTGTATAATGTACGGTTTTAAATCTTTTCATGCAAGTTTTCTTTTCCCTTTATGTTCACTTTGTGTCTGACAACGCATTCTGCGGGATATTATTTTCCGAATCCGCAGTTCGGGAATGTACAGACATCACAGTTCAGGCAGAGTCCACCCTCTCCAAGTTGGTTAATCTCTGATAATGTGATCTCATCATCTGCCATCAGTCTCGGCAGAAGCAGATCAAAGATGGTATTCTTTGCATACATAACACATCCCGGAAGCCCAAGGATCGGTATCTGCCTCCCGTCTTTCTCATAATAGGAAACCAGCATCATAGCTCCCGGAAGTACGGGTGCACCGTAGGATACGATGCGGGTTCCTGTTGCTTTGATCGCACCCGGAGTTCTGTCATCCGGATCTACGCTCATTCCACCGCTGCAGACTACCATATCGGCTCCCTCTTCGATAAATTTCAGGATGTCGGCTGTTATCTGTTCCATATCATCACCCGGTTTTGTCTGACCGATGACCTCTGATGGAAATTTTGCAAATTTATCTCTCAGTACAGGAGTGAAGGTGTCAGTGATCAGACCTTTCTGCACTTCACTTCCTGTTGTTACGATACCCACCTTTTTCTTCTTATATGGCAGAATGGAAAAAATCGGCTCTGTGCCTGCCACCTCTGCTGCACGATCCATTTTCTCCTTCTCGATCACCAGAGGGATAATTCTGGTTCCTGCCAGTTTGTCGCCCTTCTTTACAGGAAAATCTCCATGGCGGGATGCGATCATCATCTCTCCAAGTGAGTTGACAGCCAGCAGAGCTTCTCTGCGTATCTTAAGCACTCCGTCAATGTCTGCGATCAACTCGATTTTTCCCTCTTTTATATCAGAACCATGCATGGTGTCCGAATCTCCGGCACAGATCTTATAAAGGATCTCTGCGCCTTCATTCTCATGAAGGATTCCTTCTTTCTTCTCCCACACATATAAATGTTCTTTTCCTACAGAGAGTAACAGAGGAATATCCTCTTCTCTGACAATATGACCTTTCTTAAAAAGCACCCCTTTTTTTACATCTTTGATAATCTGTGTGATGTCATGGCATAAAATTTGCCCTACGGCATCTTCTGTACGGATTTCTTTCATTATATAGTACCTTCCTTTTGTTTTTTATTTCCCTCAATACCCATTTGGATTTTATTATACATCGGATTGCTGTCCTTTGTCAAAAAATTATAAAATCGTCCAAAATACTTTTTGTCTACAGGTTACTGTTCACTCTGTTCTCAGTAACGTTTACAATCTCATGACGACTTTTTTCAGGCAGTCCGGATATGTGGCTTTTCCTGCATTTTCCCCGTAAAGGATCCGCACTCTTCCCAGTTCCTTCCCATCGACGGAATAGATCATCTCCCCTGCCAGGGTGTTCTTTTTCACCGGGGCCTTTACTTCCCTGTGGATTCTCAGCTTTCTTTTTACATTCCCGATATTCTGTCCTGTGGTATCCAGATAGTGGAACTGTTCTTCATAAACCAGGGAAACCGTCTTTTTCTTTCCATTTCTGACCGGGATCTCAGGCAGAGCTTCCATTTTCTTATCTATGTACAGGCTGCATTTTGAAAAGCCATAATTTAACATGGAGGCAGCATCTTTAAATCGCACTTTATAGTCCGGGGCTGCCATCACTACTGCGATCAGAGTAATGTCATTTCTTTTGGCGACTGCGCTGAGACAGTATTTTGCAATACTGGTGCTTCCTGTTTTCAGGCCGACACAGCCCTCATAGCTGCGGATCAGTTTGTTGGTATTGGTAAGTCCGAATTCCTTGGTCCCCTGCCTGGTCACATGGGTGATATTTTCCATCCATATGGAAGAATATTCCAGAATTTTCGGATATTTTGTAATCAGTTCCCTGCTCATGATGGCAATGTCCCTGGCTGTTGTGTAATGATCGGGAGATTCTGTCAGACCACAGCAGTCTTCAAAATGAGTATTTTTCATCCCAAGTCCTTCTGCCCGTTCATTCATGTGGCGGACAAATTCCTGTTCACTGCCGCAGATATGCTCTGCCATTGCTACGCTGGCATCATTTCCTGACGCGATTACAATGCATTTGATCAGGGTTTCCACTGTCTGGATTTCCCCCTCCTCCAGAAACACCTGAGAGCCGCCCATTGACTTTGCATGGGCACTGGTTGTGACTGTGTCGTCCATTTTCAGGCTGCCTTTATCCAGAGCATCAAAGATCAGGATCAGCGTCATGATCTTCGTGATACTGGCAGGGCTTCGTCTGGTATCCGCATCCTTCTGATAAACGACTGTTCCTGTCTGCGCTTCCATTAAGATTCCTGAGGGTGCTTCAATAAGATCTGTGGATTCTGCCTGTTTGGTATTGCTTTCCTCAGGCAAAAAGATTCCGGCGGCATAAGCAGGGGTAATGATAGTGCAGACCATGATGATCACAGCGCATATTATGGAGATCCATTTTTTTCGCATATTCTCTCTCCGATCAATGTCCGGCAGGCTGCCGGCACACGCTCTAAGACTACTTTCTTTATTCATTATATAGCAATCCAATAAAATAATGCATCTTAATCCGATACCTGATCATAATCAGATAAAAAGCACTGAAAACCATAAAAATACGATTTTCAGTGCTCATTTTACATCAGCGGCGCAAATGCGCGGAAAATATTCTGCATGATACGCAGCCCTATATTTCTGTTCAGGCAGAATTCTGATTCTATCTGCCTGCAATATTCCATAGTCTGGATAAAATCATCTTTGATATCCTGTATTACTCTGTTTCTGTAGATCCATACACCATCCTCAAAATGAAGATAAAGACTTCGATAGTCCAGGTTGATGGTTCCCACAACTCCAATCTCATCATCACTCACAAAGGATTTTGCGTGAAGGAAACCGGGCTGATATTCATAAATCTTTACACCGGCTTCCAGAAGCTGCCTGTAATAGGACTGGGTAAGGATAAATACCAGCTTCTTGTCAGGGATTCCCGGCGTCATAATACGCACATCCACCCCGCTTTTGGCTGCCAGACAGAGGGCAGTCATCATCTCATTGTCTATGATCAGATAAGGAGTACAGATATATACATATTTTTTTGCTTTGTTGATAATGTTCAGATATACATCTTCACCGACAACCTCCTCATCCAGAGGTGTATCACAGAACGGCTGGACAAATCCATCACTCTCAAATTCTTCCTCATGATATCTGTGGGGAAAATAGGCTTCATAATCAATACTTTCTTCAGATCTGCCGATCACCGCCCACATATGGAGAAACATTACCGTCATATTCCAGACAGCTTCTCCCTTGAGCATAACAGCGGTATCCTTCCAGTGTCCGAAACGCTCTTTCTGGTTGATATATTCATCTGCAAGATTGATGCCTCCCGTAAATCCAACCCATCCGTCAATAATACAAAGCTTCCTGTGATCCCGGTTATTCTGGATAATATTCAAAATGGGACGGAAAGGATTAAATACCTGACATTTGATTCCTTTTTTCTGAAGCTCTTCATAATATTTATGGGGAAGTGTTGTGAGACAGCCAAATCCGTCATAGATCAGGCGCACATCCACACCCTCCGCAGCTTTCTTTTCCAGAATATTCAGGATTGTCTGCCACATCACCCCATCATTGATAATGAAATATTCAATAAAAATATATTTCTTCGCCTGTTTCAGTTCCCTCACAAGCACCGGGAACATATCATCTCCTACCTGAAAATACTCTGCAGTTGTGTTCTCATGGACCGGAAATCTGGAAACATCCGAAATATATCTGGACTGATTTGAAGCCGAGGGATCCAGAGCCTCCAGCTTCTGCCTCGTCTGTGGCCGATCCCGCAGATACTCCCTGCTCTCCTCAATCCTCTGTTCAAAATGCTGCTGCATGATCGCAGCGATCCTGGAACGCCCAAATACAAAATATAATACCACTCCAAGAATTGGCAGGATCAGGATCAGCATTGTCCAGGCCAGTTTGTAGGAAGGATTTATTTCCTTATTCAGTATCCATAATACCAGCACAATACCTATCAGCCTCAATCCGATATCAATATATCTGGAATAAGCGGCCAGACGCAGTACCATCATTAAGATCCATCCAAGCTGGACGAGCATTGCAACCGCAACATAAAAGATTCTGTTGAAAATCAGCTTTGCCAGTTTTTTAAACAGTAAAAGGATCCAGTTTTTCTTTTCTTTAAGTATTTTGTTATTTTCTGCCTTCAAGATTACTTCCTTCCCCTGATTATTGTCCAAATTATGATAAAAATCCCTGACAGAACTGCCAGGGATTTTTGCGCACAATTAATTATATTTACGTTTTCTTGCGGCTTCAGATTTCTTTTTACGACGAACGCTTGGTTTCTCGTAATGCTCTCTTTTGCGGATTTCCTGCTGGATTCCTGCTTTTGCACAGCTTCTCTTGAATCTGCGAAGAGCGCTATCTAAAGTCTCGTTCTCTTTTACGATTACGTTTGACATAGACTCACACCTAACCTCCCTCCAGTTGTAGATTGTGCTAAAATACAACTGTCTGGGTATTTTTTCTTGCACAAGTGATATTATATATCATTGCCTGTGGGTTCGTCAACATTTTTTTGGTTAAATTTTGCAGATTTTTTTAGTTACTATTCACACGCCACTATCCCGCGAGGTGTTTTGGCATGTATATGCCAAAATCCCGAGACATACCGCGCGAATTTATGCGATTAGCATAAATTAAGTTTGCGAAGCAAACGATACTCCTTGGGCATTGCACAAGGAGGTTCATATTTCCTGCATCGCGAAGCGTGTTGCTGGTCACAAAGTGAGCAGTAACAATTTTTACTTTATCTGACCTTCAAGGATTCCTGCTGCTGCATCTACGGCTTCCTGAGCTTTGGCAGGGTTCTTTCCGCCGGCCTGAGCCATGTTCGGACGTCCGCCGCCGCCACCGCCTACGATAGCTGCCACTGCTTTGATCAGGTTACCTGCGTGAGCGCCTGCTTTCTGTGCTGCATCAGTAGCCATTGCAAGAAGGTTTACTTTCTCACCGTTTACTGCTGCCAGAAGGACAACACCTTCACCAAGTTTGCCTTTCAGCTGGTCGCCAAGGTCACGAAGTCCGTTCATATCCACTCCGTCTACTTTTGCAGCAAGAAGTTTCACACCTTTGACTTCTACTACTTTATCCATAACATCTCCCAGAGCTCCCTGAGCCAGTTTGCTCTTTAAGGATTCGTTCTCGCTAGAAAGTGCTTTTACTTCTCCCTGAAGATGTCCGATCTTCTCTACGATCTCTGCAGGATTTGCTTTCAGGGCTTTTGCAGCTTCATGAAGCAGTTCTTCCTGTTTCTTATAGTATTCCAGAACTCCGTTTCCTGTCAGAGCTTCAATACGGCGCACACCTGCTGCAATACCGGATTCGGAAACAATTTTGAACAGCATGATGTTGCCTGTGTTTGCCACATGAGTACCACCGCAGAGTTCCTTGGAGAAGTCGCCCATGGATACCACACGTACCTTCTGGTCATATTTCTCTCCGAACAGAGCCATTGCTCCGGATTTCTTAGCCTCTTCCACATCCATAACATCTGTACGGACTTCAAGACCAGCCTGGATTTCTTTATTAACAAGAGCTTCTACCTGTGCGATCTCATCAGCTGTCATAGCCTGGAAATGAGCAAAGTCGAAACGAAGTCTGTCCGGTGTTACCAGAGAACCCTTCTGTTCTACATGACTTCCAAGAACTGTCTTTAATGCTTTCTGAAGAAGATGTGTTGCACTGTGGTTCTTCTCTGTATCTCTTCTTGCAGCTTCGTCCACTTTCAGGGAAACTGTTTCGCCTGTGGAGATCATACCGGATTCCATATGACCTACATGTCCGAATTTACCGCCGCGAAGCTTGATGGTGTCTTCTACTACGAACTTACCGTTTGCAGTTTCGATCACACCTGTATCTCCGACCTGTCCACCCATAGTTGCGTAGAATGGCGTCTGCTCTGTAAAGACAGTTCCTTTCTGTCCTTCCATCAGGGAGTTTACGATCTCTGTCTCTGTTGTAAGGACTGTTACTTTGGAATCAAAGGTAAGATGATCGTATCCTACGAATTCTGTTGTAACATTTACATCAATATCATCATATACAGTTGCGTCAGCACCCATATAGTTTGTCACTTCACGTGCAGAACGGGCTTTGTTTCTCTGCTCTTCCATGCATTTCTGGAAGCCAGCTTCATCAATATCATATCCTTTTTCCTCAAGGATCTCTTTTGTAAGATCCATCGGGAATCCGTAAGTATCATATAATTTGAATGCATTTTCGCCGGAAAGTGTTTTCTCTCCTGCTGCTTTCATCTCATCTTCCATCTCTCCAAGGATACGAAGACCCTGGTCAATGGTCTTGTTGAACTGGTTTTCTTCATTTGTGAGAACTTTAAAGATAAATTCTTTCTTCTCTTCCAGCTCCGGATATCCTGCTTTGGAACCATTGATCACTTCTTCACTTAATTTTGCAAGGAAGGTGCCTTCGATTCCAAGAAGACGTCCGTGACGTGCTGCACGACGGATCAGACGGCGGAGTACATAACCGCGGCCTTCGTTTGTAGGCATGATACCGTCGGAGATCATAAATGTTGCAGAACGGATATGGTCTGTGATCAGACGGATGGATACGTCATCATTATAATTCTTCTCGTATTCTTTTCCGGAGATCTTACATACCAGGTTACGCAGTGCGCAGATAGTATCTACATCGAAGATGGAATCTACGTCCTGCACAACAACTGCCAGACGTTCCAGACCCATACCTGTATCAATGTTCTTCTGTTTCAGTGTTGTATAATTTCCGTTTCCATCGTTCTCAAACTGGGTAAATACGTTGTTCCATACTTCCATGTAACGGTCGCAGTCACAGCCTACTGTACAGCCAGGTTTCCCGCAGCCGTATTTCTCTCCACGGTCATAGTAGATCTCTGAACATGGACCACAGGGACCTGCGCCATGCTCCCAGAAGTTATCTTCTTTTCCAAAACGGAAAATTCTGTCAGCAGGGATTCCGATTTCTTTGTTCCAGATGTCAAATGCTTCATCATCTTCCAGATATACGGAAGGATACAGACGGTTTGCATCCAGTCCTACTACCTCTGTGAGGAATTCCCAGGACCAGTGAATGGCTTCTGTCTTAAAATAATCACCAAAGGAGAAGTTACCAAGCATCTCAAAGAATGTACCGTGACGTGCAGTTTTACCTACATTCTCGATATCACCTGTACGGATACATTTCTGGCAGGTACTTACTCTTGTTCTTGGCGGGATTTCAGCACCTGTAAAATATGGTTTCAGCGGAGCCATACCTGCGTTGATCAGCAGAAGACTCTTATCTCCCTGTGGTACCAGGGAAAAGCTTTTCATTACCAGATGTCCTTTGCTCTCCATGAAGTCCAGGAACATCTGACGAAGTTCGTTTACTCCGTATTTCTTCATAATCTTTTCCTCCTGAAATCGACGGTACCGGTTCAGCAGTATCCGCCGATATTTCTATAATGAATTTTTTATTTTGCCAGAACTTTATTGAATTTCTTTTTGCCTTTTTTCAGCACTACACCTTCACCTGTAAGTGCATCTTTGGCAACTGTGTATTTCACATCTGTGATCTTCTCACCGTCAATGGAAACACCGCCCTGTTCAATGGCGCGACGTCCCTCGGAACGTGTTGGAACCATTCCTGCTTTTACAAGCATGGAGATCAGGTCGATTGTTCCTTCTTCTGAGAAGTCTTCGTCTGCAAGCTCAGTTGTCGGCATGTGTGCTGTATCAGCGCCGCCTGCAAAAAGTGCTCTTGCGCCTTCCTGCGCTTTCTTTGCTTCCTCTTCGCCATGAACCAGATTTGTCAGCTCGTATGCAAGGATTTCTTTTGCTTTATTCAACTGGCTTCCTTCCCATTTCGCCATCTCATCGATTTCTTCTAACGGAAGGAAAGTAAGGAGACGCATACATTTGATAACATCTGCATCATCCACGTTTCTCCAGTACTGATAGAAATCGAAAGGAGAAGTCTTCTCCGGGTCAAGCCATACAGCACCGGACTGTGTTTTACCCATCTTCTTACCTTCGGAGTTCAGAAGAAGTGTGATCGTCATGGCGTAAGCGTCTTTTCCAAGTTTACGACGGATCAGCTCTGTACCGCCAAGCATATTTGCCCACTGGTCATCACCGCCGAACTGCATGGTGCAGCCGTATTTCTGATACAGCATGTAGAAGTCGTAGCTCTGCATGATCATATAGTTGAACTCAAGGAATGTAAGTCCACGTTCCATACGCTGTTTGTAGCACTCGTGAGAGAGCATACGGTTTACAGAGAAATGTGGTCCAACATCACGAAGTACTTCTACATAATTTAAATTCATCAGCCAGTCTGCATTGTTTACCATTAATGCCTTGCCGTCTGAGAAGTCGATAAAACGCTCCATCTGTTTCTTGAAGCAGTCGATGTTGTGCTGAATGGTCTCCACTGTCATCATCTGACGCATATCAGATCTTCCGGACGGGTCACCGATCATACCGGTTCCGCCGCCTAATAATGCGATTGGTTTATTTCCCGCCATCTGCAGACGTTTCATCAGGCAAAGCGCCATGAAATGTCCTACGTGAAGGCTGTCTGCGGTAGGGTCAAAGCCAATGTAAAATGTGGCTTTTCCATTATTTACCATTTCTTTGATCTCTTCTTCGTCTGTTACCTGGGCAATCAGACCACGGGCTTTCAGCTCGTCCCAAACTGTCATTGTTTGTTTCCTCCTCGTAATAAAATAAAACAACCCGGTTCCTGTCCCTTTAGGACGAGAACCGGGTCCCGCGATACCACCTAAATTCGCAGAAAACTCGCATTCTCTGCCTCAATAAGTAACAAACCATGCCATTGTTATGATAAACAACGTTTCTCTCTGTTACTTAAGCATGTTAACGGATGCCACTCCGCTGCAGCCTACTTACCTTACAATATCTCTGAAGTGTTCGGTGCAGAGCTCCGGGAGGTATTCACATAAGTTCCCCACGCGCCTCTCACCTGCCGGCAGCTCTCTGTCTGTTTTCCCTATGTTACTCTTTCCCATCTGTGCTTTTTTATATCATATATCTGCAAGTATACAAATACAAAATTTATTTGTCAAGGAATTTATAGCAATCCTCTTCATATTTCAACAACTTAAAGCATTAATGTACTCACCCTGAAATCCAGTCCACAAAGAATACATGTCCTTTGTACTGTTCATATTCCAGCTTGCTGAAATTAAGGTTCTGTGCCTTAAATGCTGCCGGAGTCATAAAGAATTTGTAATTGAAATCCTTTGTCTTAAATCCCGGGAGTGTTCTCTTTGTGCCATGATTCACATAGTTACCGAACACTTCCATGGCTGCCTTTGCTGCCGCATAGGCATTGGTCCTGTCCTCAAACTGGCCTTTCAGTCTTTTAAGAAGTGCTCCGTCTGTGACAACCGCATACTGGGTAGGTTTTCCCTGATATACCACATAACGGATCTGTGACGGAAATTCTTTATACTGGTCAATGGTACAGTTTAATACGCAAAGTGCAACTGCCTCCATTCCCACGACTCCCTGATCTCCTGCTTCTGCATCACACACTGCTGCCAGAAGATCCAGATCTGACACCTTTCCGTCTGCAATTCCCGGATGTTCCAGGAACTCTTCTTCCATATAGTAGTATTTATTATTCTTCGCATCAAAGACCTTGACATATTTGCCCTCTACTGTGTAATCATTACCGGAAGTCTTTGTTGCAGCACCGTCAGAATCAAACCTGTATGTAGTTCCGTCAATGGAAGCGATGGTATTTGCCAGCATCACTCCTGATGTATCAAAATAATATTTCTTTCCATCAAGCTCAAGCCAGCCTGTCTTCGCCTTACCATCTGAAGGGTTGAAATAATATTTCTTACTTCCTACGGTTCCGAAACCTTTCTGATAACGGACACCGGTTGATTTTGAAAAATAGTAATAGTCTGAGTCAATTTTCTCCAGACCTGTATACATTATTCCATTTGACGGCTTAAAGTATCTGTAATTTCCGGCACTGCTCTTCACCCAGCCTGTACACATACGTCCATTGGCCTGACTGAAATAGCGTTTCTGTTCTTTTTTGTTCTCCACCCAGCCTTTGGCCATAACGCCGGAACCGCTGTAAAAATAATATTTATATTCATCTGTATCTGTGAGCCAGCCTCTTGTCATCAGGCCTGTTGTCTCATCAAAATGGCGGGTATTTCCATTGGAATCAGTGATAAATCCTGTCACCATATATCCGGCTCCGCTGGTAAAGTATCGGATTGCCTGTCCGCTGGAGTCTTTTACCCAGCCTTTTACCTGAACTCCTGTTTTCTTATCAAAGTAATATTTCTTACCCTTAAGTTCCAGCCAGCCTTTCTGTTTGGAACCGTCTTTGTTTATGTAATAGGTTTTCCCTTTCTGAGTGACAAATCCTGTTTTTGTTGCCGCGGATACACTAAAACAGCCCATTACAAAAACGGTCATCACAAAAAGGAGCAGATACTTTAACAATAGTTTCCCATGTTTCTTCATTCTTATTCTCCGTTTCCTCTCTTTTTATACGTATTGTTTTACGTTTTAATTGGGTTATTGTTGCATTTCTTTCTCAATCATTACAGATTTGTTACGTGGTATATTATATCGGATTCATATATTATTGTCAACTTGTGAAAAGCAACAATTCGCATCGAACTTAAGGTTATTGGTTACTGGTTACTGTGAACATAATGAACAATGATGAAACTGTAACACTTTTTGCGGTTCCACATATGATAGGATTGTAAAGAAAAAAAACGGAGGATTTAATATGAGCGACTTAGCTGCTACAAATTGCGGATGTGAGGACAGAGGAGGATGCGGATGTGGCTGCGCTAATAACAGCGGATGCGGATGCGACAATGGCTGCGGATGTAATAACGGATGTGGATGTAACAGTGGATGGGGACTTTCAGGCGGAAATAATTCCTGCTGTAATATCCTCTGGATCATCATCCTTCTGTGCCTGTGCGGAAACAATAACTGCGGATGCAGCAATGGCTGCGGCGGATGTGGCAACGGTGACAACTGCTGGATTATTATCGTGCTGCTTCTGTTATGTGGAAACAATGGCTGTGGATGTGGCTGCTGACAATCATTTTCTGTTGGCAGGGGGATCTTTCCCTCTGCCTCTTTATATTTTACAGGATTATAATTTCGTCCTTATTATTCATGCTGCCTGATATTATCCTTATCTTTCATATTCCGGGAATTGATCCTGTCTGTTTTCTTTTCCGGGTGCACTGTCTGAGCACATTGTTTTTTCTTTTTCACACACTCCAGATCTATCTCATAAAAAGCATTTCCATCTATAATAAGCATTTCTTTCTTTTCTTCTGACTCTGATCCCATATCTGATTCTCCATTTTTTGCAACTGCAAACGCATGATACCTGCAGCAATTCCATAAAATTTGAGGCAGCGTGCAGTAAAGTAGTCTCACAGTTACTTAAATTCTACTTTATTATATGTCAGAATCCTTCTCCCCGTCATATTCTGTTAATAAAAAACATAAAATGGAAGCAGATATTATGAATGAAGAGCAGATTTCCCAGACTTTGCTGGATCAGATGGTCAGTTCTGACCGCGGACAGATGATAAAAGCCGCCATTCCTTATCTTCCGCCAAAAGGACAGCAGATTTTCTCAGTCTATGAAAAAGCGGTTGAATTTATCAATACGGTTTCTGTTTTTAGCAAAAGAAGTTCCGGCAGCGATCTGTGTGCCATGAGCATGCCGGCCCAGAATCCGGTGGATATCGTCAATGATATCCGCAGCTTCTGTTATGGTCCCAGCAGGGATAAATTAGATCAGATGGTAAATATGATGGCTATGGTTCAGATGCTGCGGCTCATGAATCAGCCTGCAGATGGTGAGAAGGAGGATTCCCATGAATGATGACTGGCGCAACAACCCGAAGCTTGCAGGTATGGATCGTTCCAAGCTTGATATGCTTCAGAATCTGGCTTCCCAGGGAAGTTCAAAGGGTGCAAATGAGATGCTGCCTTTCCTGATGAGCGCAGCTGCTCAGGGAAAAAAAGGTGGTCTGAAATTTAATGCTGATGAGATTTCTGCAATCATTGAAGTGCTGAAGATGGGAAAATCTCCCGCAGAGGCACAAAAACTTGATAAAGTGGTGAACCTTATGAAAATGATGCGGTGACCAAGTCCCCACTCACTGCTTATTGCTTTTCGCAGACTCCGCAGAAAACTTACCTGATTCGGTTAATATGAATTGCTATGATAACAAAAAGAGTACATTTCATCAACTTTCCGAAATGTACTCTTATGTTCAGTAATGTAACTTGTCACCAATTATTATCTGTCATATTTGCGCAGCCTGTTGCAGATAAATGTCAGTGCCTGTTCAACTGCCTGGTCTCTGATACTTTTTCTGTCGCCCTCAAAGTGAAATTCCCTCACAGTTGTCTTTCCTGCACAGTAACATCCCATAAATACGGTTCCCACCGGTGTTTCCTCTGTTCCACCGCCCGGGCCTGCAAGTCCTGTCACAGAGAGACAGACATCAGTTTTGGCTGCTTTTGCTCCGCCTTTTGCCATCTGTCCGGCACATTTGGCTGAGACAGCACCTTCTTTCTTCAGTGTACTCTTCTTTACTCCAAGACATTTTCTTTTGGCGCGGTTTGTATATGTGACATAACCACACATAAATACCTCCGAAGCTCCCGGTACATTTACGATGTCCGCTGCTACCGCACCGCCTGTACAGGACTCGGCAAGAGACAGTGTCATTTTCTTTTTTTTCAGGAGTCCTACAACTGTTTCTTCTAATGCTGTTTCCTCTAATGCTGATTCTTCTGATGCTTCCTTTTCTGAAGCCATATTTAAAGCCTTCTTTCTAATCCTGCATGGACAGAACACTCCTGTTCTGCCAGATATATGTGATCAGGGAAATAACGGTAAGTGCCAGAGAAAGCCAGATAAATATCTGTTCCAGAATATCAAACACTCCGCCCAGATCGATCAGCAGTAAAATGATCATGATCATCTGGGAAACCGTCTTGAATTTGCCCCAGTAGTTTGCCGCGATCACAACACCGTTCTCGGCTGCGATCAGACGGAATCCGCTGATAATAAATTCTCTTCCTATAATAATGATAACAAACCATGCCGGAAGTTTTTCCAGTTCAATAAAACAGATCATTGCAGAACATACAAGAAGCTTGTCTGCAAGAGGATCCATGAATTTACCAAAGTTTGTCACCAGATTGTATTTTCTGGCAAGCTTTCCGTCAAACCAGTCAGTCACACTTGCAACAACAAAAATAGCAAGTGCTATATAGCGGTTTGCCTCACCGCCCAGGTCTGTAAGCATAAACAGTACAAGAAACGGAACCAGGATCATTCTGGCTACTGTAAGTTTATTCGGTGTATTCATCTGCCAACTCTCCTATCAAATCATATTCCAGTGCACCGGTCACACGTACCTTTGCAAAATCTCCTGTCATCAGGAGTTCTCCTGTCTGCACAAAAATATAACCGTCGACCTTTGGTGCATCTCCGTAAGTTCTGCCAATGTATGCGCTCTCATCTGCAACTTTTCCCTCGATCATCACGAGAAGTTCCTGTCCGATACGGTCAGTTCCCTTATCATAGGAAATCTCCTGCTGAAGCTCCATGATCTCGTCACGTCTGGCCTCTTTGACTTCTTCCGCAACCTGATCAGGCATCGTTGCTGCAGGTGTATCTTCTTCCGGTGAGTAAGTAAATACTCCCAGACGGTCAAATTCCATCTCATCCACAAAGCCCATCAGCTCTTCGTGGTCTTCCTGTGTTTCCCCGGGGAATCCGGAGATCAGAGTGGTACGGAGCACGATGTCAGGAATCTCCCGGCGAAGCTTATTTACAATCTCCACCAGCTCTGCCTGTGTTGTCCTTCTTCCCATTCTCTTTAAGATACGGTCACTTGCATGCTGAATCGGAAGATCCAGATAATGGCAGATCTTCTTCTCCTCTTTCATGGTCTGGATCAGTTCATCGTAAATTTCCTCCGGATAGCAGTAAAGCACGCGGATCCAGCGGATTCCTTTGATCTTGCATAACTCTTTCAGGAGGATATGAAGAGATTTCTTTCCATATATGTCAGTTCCATATACGGTTGTCTCCTGTGCGACAAGGATCAGCTCTTTTACGCCTTCCTCTGCCATCTCCTTTGCCTGTGTTACCAGACGTTCCATCGGAACGCTTCGGAATTTACCGCGAAGTTTCGGGATGATACAGTAGGTGCAGTGTTTATCACAGCCTTCTGCTATCTTGAGGTATCCGAAATGTCCGCCTGTTGTGAGAACACGTTTGCCAAGCTTTTCCGGAAGATAATCAATATCTTTAAATTCCTGAAAATGTTTTCCTTCCATTGCTTCACGGATTGCCTTAAGGATGTCTCCGTAGGAAGTTGTGCCAAGTACTGCATCTACTTCCGGTACTTCCTCAATGATCTCGTTCTTATAACGCTGTGCCATACATCCTGTGACAACCAGGACTTTACAGCTCCCGGTTTTCTTGTATTCTGCCATCTCAAGGATGGTGTTGACGCTCTCTTCCTTTGCGTCATTGATAAAGCAGCAGGTGTTCACCACAATGGCCTCTGCTTCAGTTTCATCATCTACGATCTCGAACCCGTTACCTGTAAGAAGTCCAAGCATTTCTTCGGAATCTACAAGGTTCTTGTCACAGCCTAATGATACGAATAATAATTTCATAAATTCTCCTATAAGAATGTGCCTGAAAATATACCTCTGTAATTCTCAGACACATCCTTTTGTTTATCTATTGTGTTACCATCAGTTCTTACTCTTCAGTTGTTTCTGCAGTTGTTTCTGCAGTTGTTTCTTCTGCTGTTTCAGCAGTCTCTGTGATTTCAGAAGCCTGTGCTGATTCTTCTGTCTGTGCCTCAGCTGTCTGTTCTGTTCCTTCTTCATCCTCTTCTTCCGGAGCAAGGATCTTTACTTTTCCTTTGTAGAGCTCGTCGATCGCAACTGAGAGAGGTTTCTTGCCTGCCGCACCCTCTACCATTGGTTTGGAACCTGCAATGATCTGGCGTGCACGTTTACTTGCAGCAAGTACAAGGGAATAACGGCTGTTAAGGGACATTGTTGTATCGTCGTCCTCACTGTTTGTATTGATTGCTTCGATTAATTCTGTATAAGACGGATGTATCATGTATTTTCTCCTTTCTTTTAAGCGGTCTGGGCCGCATGTTTATCATTTCTGAAATGCTTTTGTCTGTTTCTGGATATCTGCGATAAATTCTGCATTTCTGGATACTCTGGAATGTTCACTCACAATAATCTGATGAAGATGGTCTACGCATTCCTCTACAGTATCGTTGACAAGAATATAGTCATATTGTCCCATACCTTCTGCCTCTTCACCGGCTCTTGCAAGTCTGTCTGCGATCACCTGTGCGGTTTCTGTTCCTCTGCCTGTGAGACGGCGTTCCAGTTCCTCCACAGTCGGCGGAGTTACAAACACCAGAAGTGCTTCCGGTATTTTCTCTTTGATCTTCATTGCGCCCTGGATTTCGATCTCAAGGATTACATTTCTGCCTGCCTGAAGCTGCTCTTCGACATAAGAGCGTGGGGTACCATAATAATTTTCCACATACTGGGCATATTCAAGCAATGCATCCTCTTCGATCAGCTTCTCAAATTCATCCCTTGTACGGAAGAAATATTCTCTGCCGTCCTCTTCACCGGGACGGGGTTTTCTGGTTGTTGCGGAGACAGATAATGCATAACCATCATATTTCTCCATGAGGCGTTTCATTACTGTGCCTTTTCCTGCACCGGAAAATCCGGAAACCACTACTAAAATTCCTTTATTCATGGGTCTCTCCCTTATCCTCGTTTTCATATATTTCTGCAAATCTCCGGGCAATGGTCTCAGGCTGAAGTGCGCTGAGCACCAGATAATCATCGCTTGTGACGATCACTGCTTTTGTCTTTCGCCCCTGAGTTGCATCAATCAGTGACCGGGTTCCCTTTATGCTCTGCACCATTCTTTTTACAGGTGCCGCATCCGGGCTTACCACTGCCACGATTTTCTGTGAATTGACTACATTTCCAAAACCGATATTAATAAGTCTTGCCACGTTTTCTTCCTCTATTCTACGTTCTGGATCTGTTCTCTGACTTTCTCGATCTCTGTTTTCAGATCAATGGCAATGTTGGAGATCTCCAGATCACTTGATTTGGATAAAATCGTGTTTGCTTCTCTATTCATTTCCTGTGCCATGAAGTCCAGTTTGCGTCCGATGCCTTCTTTCTCTGTTGTGAGCATCTTTTTCATGTTCCTGATGTGGCTGTGAAGGCGGACGGTTTCCTCATCATTGCAGATTTTGTCTGAAAACAGAATGACTTCTGCTGCGATGCGGTTGTCGTCGATCTGTGTGTCTTCCAGCAGCTCGGAAACTTTTGCTTCCAGTTTGGTCCTGTAGGCATTGACTACTTCCGGAGAGCGGGCTTCTACACGTAATACTTTTTCTTCAAGGCTGTCCAGTTTTCCGATAAGGTCTTTCTCAAGATTTCTGCCTTCCAGTATCCTTGTCTGGACAAATTTCTCACATGCCTCGCGAAGGGGCGGTTCCAGAGATTCCCAGAGTGCTTCCTCATCAACAGACTGTTCTTCCATGACAAGTACCTCCGGATAGCGTGACAGGGTGCTGACTTTGATATCGTAGTCAAGGTCAAAGTCCTGCTGCATCTGTTTAAGACAGGTGATGTATTCGGATGCGAGTTCTCTGTTGTATTTGAGAGCTCCGTTGTCCAGGGTGTAGTCTTCGTATGTGATGTATACATCAACTTTGCCTCTCTGGATGTAGGTTTTCATCAGGTTTCTGACTGCGCCTTCCAGGAAGTTGAGTTTTCTGGGCATTTTGATGCTGAGGTCCAGGTATCTGTGGTTGACAGATTTTAGTTCGATTGTTATTTTTCTTTCTTTGGTCACGACTTCTGCCCGGCCGAAACCTGTCATGCTTTTTATCATAGTTTTTCTCTCTTTGTCTGTCTATTAGTGTCGGGGTATGTGTGCCTGTTCTGGTTTACATACAGATTTATTATAGTTCATTATAGAATGGGAGTCAAACATTTTTTCGTTGATGGCGGTAGGAAATGTGTGGTATACTAGCAGAAGGGACGCCGCAGGTGGGACGCAGGTGGGACGCAGGAGAAAATAAATAGTTCCGGGCGCGGTTTCGGGGTTTAGTCAACTCTAAGGCTTCGGAAATCTGCTAAAGGCATGAAAAAAACAGCAAAACTCGCTTCGCTCAGACAGGTTGCTGTTTTTTTCATAACGCAGATTCCCGAAGCCTAAGAGTTACTACAACCCCTGCAAATGCGCCCGGAACTATTTATTTTCTCCTGCTGGTAGCTGGCTGTTGGAGGTATATGGTATATCCTTTAAATTGAACGGCTTTCAGAAAAGCTTATTATAGTTTGTTTGTCAGAAAGGGCTTCGCCTTTCTGACGTAAAACGTTGATTATTCTGACTAACTGATTTGTTTTTTCTTTTCTTGATCGTACTGTCGTATTGATTGAGTTTTGATTATTTTTACTGATTATTTTTTAAAGGAGTGTTTTTATATGGCTTTTGATGGGATTACGATTGCGGCTATGGTGAAGGAGCTGCATTTGAATTTGGATGGAGGACGGTTTAATAAGATTGCTCAGCCGGAGGCAGATGAGCTTTTGATTACGGGGAAGGGGGCGAATGGGCAGTGCAGGCTGCTGCTTTCGGCCAGTGCTTCTCTTCCGCTGATTTATTTTACTTCCAAGAATAAGCCCAGCCCTATGACTGCGCCTAATTTCTGTATGCTTCTGCGTAAGCATATTGGAAGTGCGAGGGTTTCGGATATCAGGCAGCCGGGGATGGAGCGTGTGGTGATGTTTGAGCTGGAGCATCTGAATGAGCTGGGGGATCCCTGTAAGAAGGTTCTTATCATGGAGCTGATGGGCAAGCACAGTAATATTATTTTCTGTGATGATAAGGGGATGATCCTGGATAGTATCAAGCATGTTTCTTCTCATATGAGTTCTGTGCGTGAGGTGCTTCCGGGAAGGGAGTATTTTATTCCGAAGACGCAGGATAAGCTGAATCCGCTGACTGTGAGTGAGGAGGAGTTTTGTGATGTTGTGTGCAGGAAGCCTTGTAATATTTCCAGGGCTGTTTACTCTTCTCTTACTGGAATCAGTCCGGTTGTTGCGGAGGAGATCTGTTTCAGGGCTTCGATTGACGGGAGTGATGCAGCGCAGTCTCTGGATGAGGCGGCGAGGGTGCATTTGTATCATACGTTCCGCAGGCTGATGGATCAGGTTGTGGATGGGGATTTTTCTCCGAATATTGTTTACCGGGGGGAAGAACCTGTGGAGTATGGTGTGTTTGCGTTCCAGCAGTATGGACCGGAGTATCATTCTGTGGAGTTTGAGAGTGTTTCACAGATGCTGGAGACTTATTATGCGACAAAGAATACGCTGACGCGTATCCATCAGAAGTCTTCGGATCTGAGGAGGATCGTGCAGACTGCGCTGGAGCGTAACCGTAAGAAGCTGAGTCTGCAGGAGAAGCAGATGAAGGATACTGCGAAGAAAGAGAAGTATAAGGTTTACGGGGAGCTGATCAATACTTACGGGTATGGGCTGGAGGATGGATGTAAGTCGTTTAAGGCTCTGAATTATTATACCAATGAGGAGATTACCATTCCTCTTGATCCTACTATGACTCCGGCGGAGAATTCCAAAAAGTATTTTGACAAGTATGGAAAGCTGAAGCGTACGGAGGAGGCTCTGACTGAGCAGATTGCAGATACGAGAAGCGAGATTGAGCATCTGGAGTCTGTTTCCAATGCTCTGGATATTGCTCTGGCTGAGAGTGATCTGGCACAGATCAAGGAAGAGCTGATGGAGTATGGGTATATTAAGAAGCATTATGACCGCAGGAAGGGGCAGAAGGCGCAGAGTAAGTCTAAGCCGTTCCATTATGTGACTGAGGATGGGTATGATATTTATGTGGGAAAAAATAATTTCCAGAATGATGAGCTTACCTTTAAGTTTGCCACAGGGAATGACTGGTGGTTTCATGCCAAGAAGATGGCCGGTTCGCATGTGGTCGTGAAGTCTAAGGACGGCGAACTGCCGGATCATATCTTTGAGATTGCGGGACAGCTTGCCGCTTATTATTCCAAAGGACGTACTGCCCCTAAGGTGGAGATTGATTATATCCAGAAGAAGCAGGTGAAAAAACCTGCAGGGGCGAAGCCCGGATTTGTGGTTTATTATACAAATTATTCGCTGATGGCTGAACCGTCATTAAAAGGAGTCAGGGAAGTCTGATCATACTGTTGTATAGTTACAAATATTAAAAGAATTGCGGGAGCTGCTTTGCAGCGGAGTAAGTAATTCGTGGATGTCAGGTCAGGGGTGAAATACCTTTTGACCCTGACATTATATAACAATAATTAAGGAGAATTTCTTTTTATGAGTATTTTGAATGTTGAACATCTGACACATGGTTTCGGAGACAGGGCGATTTTTAATGATGTGTCTTTCCGCCTGTTAAAGGGCGAGCATATTGGACTGGTTGGTGCCAACGGGGAAGGTAAATCTACTTTCTTTAATATTGTAACCGGAAAGCTGATGCCGGATGAGGGTAAGATTGAATGGGCAAAGAATGTACGTGTCGGCTATCTGGACCAGCATTCTGTCCTTTCTCAGGGTATGTCCATCCGTGACGTGCTGAAGTCTGCATTCTCTTATCTCTTTGAGATGGAGGAAAGAATGAATGGGATCTGTGACTCTCTTGGCACTGCTTCTCCTGAGGAGATGGATACTCTGATGGAGGAGCTGGGAACTATTCAGGATACCCTTACCATGCATGATTTCTATGTGATCGATGCGAAGGTGGAGGAAGTTGCCAGAGCCCTGGGACTTCTGGATATCGGACTGGAACGTGATGTTACAGACCTGAGTGGTGGTCAGAGAACCAAAGTTCTGCTTGGCAAGCTGCTTCTGGAGAAGCCGGATATCCTGCTTTTGGACGAGCCTACCAACTATCTGGATGAGGAACATATCGAATGGCTGAAGCGTTATCTGCAGGATTATGAGAATGCATTTATCCTTATCTCCCACGATATTCCGTTTCTGAATTCTGTTATCAATCTGGTTTATCATATGGAGAATCAGGAACTGAACCGTTATGTCGGGGATTATGACCATTTCCAGGAAGTGTATGAGGTGAAGAAGGCTCAGCTTGAGGCTGCTTACAGACGCCAGCAGCAGGAAATCAGTGAACTGAAGGATTTCGTCGCAAGAAATAAGGCCAGGGTTTCTACAAGAAATATGGCAATGTCCAGACAGAAGAAGCTGGATAAGATGGATGTGATCGAGCTTGCTGCCGAGAAGCCGAAGCCTGAGTTTCATTTTAAATACGGACGCACTCCGGGGAAATATATTTTCGAAACGAAGGATCTGGTTATTGGTTATAATGAACCCCTTTCCAGACCTGTTACTCTCTCTATGGAAAGAGGAAATAAGATTGCGTTGGTTGGTGCAAACGGTATCGGTAAGACAACTTTACTGAAGAGTATTCTGGGGTTGATCCCGTCTCTGAAGGGTTCCTGCGAACTTGGGGAGAATCTTCAGATTGGATATTTTGAGCAGGAAGTCAAAGGTGATAACAAGACTACCTGTATTGATGAGATCTGGGCGGAGTTTCCGTCTTATACTCAGTATGAGGTGCGGTCTGCTCTCGCCAAATGCGGTCTGACTACCAAGCATATTGAAAGTCAGGTACGTGTACTGAGTGGCGGGGAGCAGGCGAAGGTGCGTCTGTGTAAGCTGGTGAATAAAGAAACGAACATTCTGCTTCTGGACGAGCCTACCAATCATCTGGATGTGGATGCAAAAGAAGCTTTGAAGCAGGCATTGATCGAATATAAGGGAAGCATTCTCCTGATCTGCCATGAACCAGAGTTTTACCGCGATGTGGTTTCTCAGGTATGGGACTGCAGTAAATGGACTACAAAAGTATTATAATAATTGGTACATGAAGGGTTATTACAAATGAGTAAAGCAAAAACTGTGGATCTGACTTCCGGTCCGATCCTGAAAACTCTGGCAGAGCTGGCTCTGCCTATCATGATTTCTTCCATGCTGGGAACAGCATACAGTATTATGGATATGGCATGGATTGGACTGCTTGGTGCAAAGGCGGTTGCAGGCGTGGGAGTAGGCGGAATGTATGTCTGGCTCTCCCAGGGACTTGCATCCCTGTCAAGAATGGGCGGACAGGTAAATACAGCTCAGGCATGCGGGCGCAAAGATTATGACCAAGCACGTTCCTATGCTGCCGGTTCTCTGCAGCTCACTGCACTGTCCGGCATTTTGTTTGCTGCTGTCTGTGTTATTTTCATACAGCCTCTGCTGGGATTTTTTAATCTGACCGACGCAGAAACTTATACTGCTGCCAGATCTTATACATTGATCACCTGTGGACTGATCCTTTTTTCTTATCTGAATCTGACGTTGACCGGACTCTCTACTGCGCAGGGCGATTCCCGCACTCCCCTGCTTGCAAACTTTATCGGGCTTGCAGGAAATATGATCCTGGATCCGCTGCTGATCCTTGGCATCGGACCTTTCCCGAGGCTGGAGGTTGCCGGAGCCGCTATTGCGACAGTAAGTTCACAGATTCTGGTTTTTGTAGTGATGGTTCTGCGTATCCGGCATTCCAGACTGGAGCCCAATGTTTTACAGCATCTGAATCTGCTGTCTGTTTTTCCAAAAGAATATTATAAGCACATCTTCAGGATCGGGTTTCCCACAGCTATACAGGGAAGCATTTACTGTTTCATCTCCATGGTTCTGACCCGTATGGTTTCCGGTTATGGTGCTGCCGCTATTGCAACGCAGCGTGTTGGCGGACAGATTGAATCCGTATCCTGGAATACTGCTGATGGTTTTGCTTCAGCACTGAATGCTTTTATTGCCCAAAATTACGGTGCACGAAAAAAAGACCGTATCCGTAAAGGTTACAGTCTGTCATTTCGCGTTCTCACAATTTGGGGCCTGTTTGTCACTGCAGCTTTTGTCTTTCTTCCGGAACCAATTGCCAGGTTATTTTTCCACGAAAAAGAAGCTCTGGATACTGCTGTCAATTATCTGGTCATTATCGGATTCAGTGAAGTCTTTATGTCCATTGAGCTGATGACAGTGGGCGCATTATCAGGACTTGGACGCACCAGATTATCCAGTACGATCAGTGTGATCCTGACAGGCTCACGAATCCCGCTGGCATTGATCCTGACACATGCGGGAATGGGATTAAATGGTGTATGGTGGGCGCTTACAATCTCTTCTATCGTGAAGGGAATCGTGTTTACACTGACATTCCGGCATATCAGCAGGCGGTTGCCTGAAAAGGTCTAAAGGTTTCTTAATACAGCTGGCAAACTCAAAAGAGGACTGTTCAGAAAAATTTCTGTCAGTCCTCTTTTTACTGTTTCTATTATTTCGCAACAAAGTTTACGATCTTGTTCGGTACATAAATCTCTTTGATAAGGTTCTTGCCTTCCAGGAAGGAAGCAATTCTCTCGTCTGCTTTGGCGATCTCGAATGCTTTTTCTTTTTCACATCCGTTAGGGATTACGATTGTTCCTCTTACTTTACCGTTTACCTGTACACCAATCTCAACGGTCTTGGCAATTGTTTTGCCTTCATCGTATTTCGGCCATTCGGAAACTGCCAGTAAGCCTTCACCTCCGATGAATTCCCAGATTTCTTCGCAGATATGCGGTGCGAACGGACTAAGCAGTTTGATAAAGATGGTAAGGTCATCTTTGCTTAAGTGTCCTTCTGCTGTGATCTCATTAATGAGTGTCATCAGGCTGGCGATCGCTGTATTGAATTTCAGGTTCTCGATATCAGAAGAAACTTTCTTGATGGTACGGTGGAGTTTCATCTCCAGTTCATCAGATACGGATTCTTCAGAAAGGATATCTGTCAGCCCTGCAACACGGTCCAGGAACTTCTTACAGCCCTTTACAGAGTTCTCGCTCCATGGTGTAGCTGCGCCATAGTCACCCATAAACAGCACATAGGTACGAAGAGTATCTGCACCGTATTCTTCTACAATATCCAGCGGGTCAACTACATTACCCTTGGATTTACTCATTTTATCTCCGTCCGGTCCGAGGATCAATCCCTGGATGGAACGTTTTGCGTATGGTTCCGGTGTATTTACTACGCCAAGATCATACAGGAAATGATGCCAGAATCTGGAGTAGATCATATGTCTGGTAACGTGTTCCATACCACCATTGTACCAGTCAACAGGCATCCAGTATTTCAGTTTGTCCATATCTGCCAGTGCATTTGCATTGTGCGGATCTGTATATCTTAAGAAATACCAGGAAGATCCTGCCCACTGAGGCATAGTATCTGTCTCACGCTTCGCTGCAGCACCACATTTCGGGCATGTGCAGTTTACGAAAGAATCAATCTTTGCAAGTGGGGACTGTCCGTCTTCACCCGGCTCGAAGTCCTTTACATCCGGCAGGCGCAGCGGAAGTTCGTTCTCCGGAACTGCCACAACACCGCAGTTCGGGCAGTGGATAAGCGGGATTGGCTCACCCCAGTATCTCTGGCGGTTGAATGCCCAGTCTTTCATCTTATACTGAACACCGGCTTTACCGATTCCTTTTTTCTCCAGTTCTTCCAACATACGCTCAATAGAATCTTTCTTCTTTGCATATCCGTTCAGGAAATCGGAGTTTACCATTTCGCCGTCGCCTGTATAGGCTTCTTTGGAAATATCTCCGCCTTTGATAACTTCGATAATGTCGATGCCGAATTTCTTCGCGAAATCATAGTCACGCTGGTCGTGAGCAGGTACTGCCATGATAGCACCTGTACCATATCCCATCATTACATAGTCAGCAATGTAGATTGGAATTTTCTTACCGTTAACCGGGTTGATTCCCTCAAGTCCCTGGATTCTCACACCTGTTTTATCTTTTACAAGCTGAGTTCTCTCAAACTCTGTTTTCTTTGCACACTCATTACGATATGCAATGATCTCATCCATGTTTGTGATTTTATCTGCATATTTGTCAATGATCGGATGTTCCGGTGCGATTACCATGAATGTTACACCAAACAGAGTATCCGGTCTGGTTGTATAGATTTCAAGTTTCTCATCGATTCCGTCAACATCGAAGTTAACGAAAGCACCTTTTGATTTGCCGATCCAGTGGATCTGCTGCTGTTTTACATTATCCGGATAGTCTACATCTTTCAGACCTTCCAGAAGCTTATCTGCATACTGGGTGATTCTTAAATACCATACATCTTTTGATTTCTGAACAACATCGCTGTGGCAGATATCACATTTACCGCCCTGGCTGTCTTCATTGGAAAGGACTACTTTACAGTGCGGGCAGTAATTAACCAATGTTCTGTCTCTGAATACAAGACCTTTTTCGAACATTTTCAGGAAAATCCACTGTGTCCATTTGTAGTAGTCTTCATCTGTTGTATCGATCACACGGTTCCAGTCAAAAGAAAACCCAACTTTCTTTAACTGGTTTGAGAATCTCTTGATGTTCTCATCTGTGATGATACGTGGATGTGTTCCGGTCTTTACTGCGTAGTTCTCTGTCGGGAGACCAAATGCATCAAATCCGATCGGGAAAAGTACATTATAGCCTTCCATACGACGTTTTCTGGAAATAACCTCCAGACTGGAATATGCTTTGATATGTCCTACGTGCATACCGGCACCGCTTGGATATGGGAACTCTACCAGACCATAGAATTTAGGTTTGTCACTGTTATCTTTGGCTTCGAAGACTTTGGCCTCTTCCCATTTTGCCTGCCACTTAGGCTCGATCTTTTTAAACAAGTATTTCATCTCTATACTTCCTCCAACATTTTGCTATATCTAAAAATTCATTTTAATTCAATGGCGCCGGTTTGTCAATGTAACGTTTCGCAGTATTGGCTGTTTTTGCGATAAAAATGGGACCTATTTTATAGTTACTACCAGTGAACAGTAAAAACAGGACATCTCACATTTCTGTCAAATGTCCTGTCTTCTTTATTTCTTATATACTTACATCTAATTCATAGCGCTGATATATTTATCTGCTGCCTCTCTGTCGGTAACCGCCAGCCTCTTATTATTCTTCAGATTTATCCACTTTGCTTGCTCTCGCTTCGATTTCTTTTGCCTGGATATCATTCGGAGCCTGCTCGTAGCGTGCAAATTCATAGGAGAATTCTCCGCTTCCACCTGTCATAGAACGAAGATCTGTGGAATATCCATAAATCTCAAGCTGTGGAACATCTGCCTCAATAATGGTATTGCCCTGATGATCAGGAGTCATACCAAGAACACGGCCACGACGTTTGTTCAGGTCGCCCATAACATCACCGGTAAATTTATCCGGAACAGTTACTTTCATAGATACGATTGGCTCTAAGAGTACAGGTGATGCATCCATAAAGCCTTTCTTAAATGCAAGAATCGTTGCCATCTTGAATGCCATTTCTGAGGAGTCTACCGGATGATAAGATCCATCATATAAGGTAGCTTTCACACCAACTACAGGATATGCAGCCAGAGGTCCTTTTAATACGCATTCCTGAAGACCTTTCTCAACTGCCGGGAAGTAGTTCTTCGGAACTGCACCACCAACTACAACCTGTTCAAATTCATAAGGTGTCTCCAGATCGCCTGATGGCTCGAAACGCATCTTAACATGTCCATACTGTCCATGTCCACCGGACTGTTTCTTATGTTTACCCTCTACATCTGCATTCTTACGGATCGTCTCGCGGAACGGAACCTTCGGTTTGCTCAGCTCAACATCTACTTTGTAGCGTTCTTTTAATTTATTCATAACGATATCGAGATGCTGATCACCGATACCATAGATAAGGCTCTGACGGTTTGCACTGTCATTAACTACACGAAGTGTCTTGTCTTCACTCATCATCTTCGCAAGTGCCTGGGAAATCTTATCCTCATCACCCTTCTTCACTGCTTTAAATCTCTTGCAGGTATATGGTGTGGAAAGGAGTGCCTTCGGATAAAGAATCGGATTTGCTTTTGTCGCAAGGCTGTCACCAGTCTGTACGCTGTTTAATTTGGCAATTGCACCAATATCACCGGCATGAAGTTCCGGAACCTCGATCGGTTTGGATCCTTCAAGTACATATAATTTATTCAGACGTTCTTCTTCGCCTTTCTCTACGTTTAATAAAGTGTCATCGGATTTGATAACACCGGAGCATACTTTAATAAGAGAATATTTGCCAAGGAACGGGTCTGCAATTGTTTTCCACACATATGCGGATTTCACTTTCGTGAAGTCGTAGTTTGCTTCAAAAATCTCATTTGTCTTCTGAGCGATTCCGTTGCAGGAGCGTTTGTCCGGGCTTGGGAAATATCCGCAGATATCATCCAGTAAGTTGGATACACCGCGAAGATTGATCGGTGAGCCCATGCATACAGGTACGATAGATGCTTCCTGTACGTTCATTGCAAGTGCTGCGGAAACCTCTGTTACCGAGAATGTATCACCTTCAAAATAACGGTCCATGAATTCCTCGCTGGTCTCTGCAACAGATTCCATAAGGATATCGTGATATTTCTCCAGATATTCATCCAGGTATTCAGGAATCGGGCATTCCTCTTTCTTACCTTTATCTATGTACTTACGTCCTGCCTGTTTTACAACATTTACATATCCTACAAATTTGCCGTCTTCACGAATCGGGAAGTGAAGCGGTGCGATCTTCTTGCCGTAGAGTTCAGTGAGCTGTTCTACTACTTTACGGTAGCTGACATCATCTACGTCCATATCTGTGACAAAGATCATTCTCGGAAGTTTATATTTCTCACATAAGTTCCATGCCTTCTGTGTTCCAACCTGAACGCCTGCTTTACCGGAAACTACAATGATCGCTGCATCTGCTGCGCTTACTGCTTCTTCTACTTCGCCTACGAAATCGAAATATCCGGGAGTATCCAGCACATTGATCTTTACCTTATCCCACGGTACCGGGATCAATGTGGTAGAAATGGAAAAATGTCTCTTAATCTCTTCTTTGTCATAATCGCTGACAGTATTTCCGTCTTCTACTCTTCCGAGACGGTTAGTCATTCCTGCTAAGTAAGCCATTGCTTCTGCCAGTGTAGTTTTGCCAGCGCCCCCATGACCTAAAAGGACTACATTTCTAATTCGGTCAGTTCTAAATACATCCATGTTGCGTACCTCCCTGTTTGTCTGTTATGTTATTGCCGCCTGTAACGTCCGCAGCAACGATATGGCTATATATTACTAAATTTTTTTATATTTTTCAAGTATTTTATGAAATTTTAACATCTTTTTTTATGAACTTCTTGTAAATTGATGAGCATTTTATATATTTTCAGTAATTTTCACGGATCTCGACTGTGAATTTTACCTCAAGCGCGCAGCTGGCTGACTGATTTTGATTGTACGAATATTTATAGTGCATCGTTTTTTCAGTTGACTATAGCAGTCCTAGAGCGTGTCTGAAAAAGGCTTTCTGCAAGATGTGCGTCACAATTTGTGGGATATTTTGCCCGGATGAGGGCGCCGTAGCGGGCTACGGCAACTGAATTCGGGTGAAATATCCCGCAAAGTGGGGCGTGTAGATTGCGGGAATGATTTTTCAGACGCACTCTAGTACAGCGTTTCGTAAATAACTATACCAATCGCGTAGGATGCGGATTCGAGTGTGCTGGTATAAAAACGCAGGCGTAGCGGGCTACGCTGAGGCTTTTAGACCTGTGCAATCGGATTCGCAGACAAGTGAGTGGTATAGTTATTTCGAAAACGATGTACTAGTAACCAGAGTGCGAAAGACATGGAAGATATCTGCATATGATACGGCGTTCGCTTTGTCGCTTTAAATTATTTATGTATAAAAGTGCCGTATGAATTGACTTTTCAAATCATATCCTTTAAAATAGTAAATTATGAAATCATGTAACTGTTCCGTATTTTCACAGTTACGAATAATGTTACCTGAAAGGATGCAAAAACCACTATGAAAACTATCGGTTTTATCGGTCTCGGACTGATTGGCGGATCAATTGCCAAGGCCATCCGAAAATACCATGAAGACTACCGACTTCTTGCTTATGATCAGGATCGGGAAACACTTGCTGCAGCAGTAAGCAGCAATATGATCGATGCTGTATGCGAAGAACATGATGAACGTTTCAGGAGCTGCGATTATATTTTCCTGTGTGCTCCTGTAGAATTTAATGTAAAATATCTTGAATATTTCAAAGACAATATCGGTCCTGACACGATCCTCACAGATGTTGGAAGTGTCAAGGGCATTATCCATAAAGAAGTAGAACGTCTTGGAATGGAATCCCGTTTTATCGGAGGTCATCCAATGGCCGGTTCTGAGAAGACCGGATTTGAAGCTTCCAGTGACCGTCTGATTGAGAATGCTTACTATATTATTACTCCGGGCGGTGAAGTTGCACTGGAACGCCTGACAGATTTCACAGAGATGATTTCTTCCCTTGGTGCGATCCCGATGGTCCTTACAAGTGAAGAACACGATTTCATCACTGCCGGAGTCAGCCATCTGCCTCATATTATCGCTTCTGCACTGGTAAATCTTGTCAATATGCTGGACAGTGATCAGGAATACATGAAAACGATTGCAGCCGGAGGTTTCCGTGATATCACACGTATTGCTTCTTCTTCTCCAATTATGTGGGAGCAGATCTGTGTGGAAAATAATCAGAATATCTCCAATGTTCTGGATGACTACATCCGCCTGCTGGTTCAGATCAAATGTTTTGTGGATAACAAGGACTCCAGGAGTCTATATCAGATGTTTGCAAGTTCCAGGGATTACCGTGATTCTATTGATGTGGTAGACAATGGTCTGCTGAAAAAAGCTTATGTCCTGTATCTTGATATTGCGGATGAGGCCGGCGGTATTGCTACGATTGCCACTATCCTTGCGATGGAGAAGATCAGCATTAAAAATATCGGTATCATTCACAACCGTGAATTCGAGGAAGGTGTCCTCAAAATTGAATTCTACGACGGAATCTCTATGGAAAAGGGTGCCGCACTCCTTAAGAAAAGAAATTATATTGTCTACGAGCGTTAGAGCGTGTCTAAACAAATCACACTTTGACATTCATTTCAAAAATATTTTGTCAAAAGCAGATTGCTATAAATAGCTGCAGGGAAATACAGAAATATTATAAAAACAGGCAGGAATCAAACATGGAAATAAAAAAACAGACAAACCTCAGAGGAGAACTCACTGTACCCGGAGATAAATCCATTTCTCATCGTGCAGTTATGTTCGGTTCTCTTGCACAGGGTACTACAAAGATCACACATTTTCTTGAGGGAGCTGACTGTCTCTCTACTATCTCCTGTTTCCGGAAAATGGGAATCGATATTGAAAGAAATGCTTCCGAAATCCTCGTTCATGGAAAGGGACTTCACGGACTCAGTGCTCCGTCTGAAACTCTGAATGTGGGAAACAGCGGGACTACCACAAGACTGATCTCCGGAATTCTGGCAGGACAGTCTTTTACCAGCGAATTAAACGGCGACGCTTCCATTCAGTCCCGTCCAATGAAAAGGATTATGACTCCTCTTCTGTCTATGGGCGCTGATATCGTAAGTCTGAGGGGCAATGGATGCGCACCTTTGCGTATTACAGGAAAGCCTTTACATGCCGCTCATTATCAGTCACCGGTTGCTTCCGCACAGGTAAAATCCTGCGTGCTTCTGGCTGGTATGTATGCAGATGGGATTACCAGCGTTACTGAGCCGGTACTTTCCAGAAATCATACGGAGATCATGCTGAATTATTTCGGCGCAAATGTGACTTCCCAGGGAACAACTGCTTCTATTGAACCGGAGCCTGTGCTGAACGGACGCGAGATTAAAGTTCCCGGAGATATTTCTTCTGCTGCTTACTTTATCGCAGCAGGGCTTCTTACTCCCGGAAGTGAGATTCTTCTTAAAAATGTAGGCATTAATCCAACCAGAGACGGAATGCTTCGTGTATGCAGGGCTATGGGGGCTGATATTACTCTTCTGAATGCAAGTACAGAGGGTGAGCCTACCGCTGACCTGCTGATCCGCACAAGCAGTCTTCACGGAACCACTGTTGAGGGTGAGATCATCCCCACACTGATCGATGAAATCCCGATGATTGCTGTAATGGCAGCTTTTGCAGAGGGGACTACTGTTATCAGGGACGCACAGGAGCTGAAGGTAAAAGAATCCGACCGTATCGCAGTGGTAACAGAAGGACTGAAACGCATGGGAGCTGATATTCAGCCGACTGATGACGGAATGATCATCCATGGAGGAAAGCCACTTCATGGTGCCGAGATCAATTCTTATCTTGATCACCGTATTGCCATGTCCTTTGCTGTTGCAGGTACAATTTGTGACGGTACACTTACTATCAAAGATGGGGACTGCGTTAAAATTTCCTATCCGGAATTCTATGAAGATCTGTACTCTCTCGGAAAATAGCAACTGTCATTTATAATTATGCTGCTGTCAACATATCATTTTTTTATGTTTGTTGACAGCAGCATAATTTTTACTGTTCACCGGTAATATCCCGCAAAATGTTTTTTATCCTGCATATCTTTTGTCTTTCTGTACATACTTTTCATAACAAAGCATAATTTGCAATTCCTATTTACAGTATCTTCATACTCTCTCAGATTGTATTTTTATAGATACTTGAGAAATTTTATCCAAAATAGTCTTTTCTTTTTCCGATAAATCGGTTATAATGTGAATCGTCAGAAGATTGTTATTATTTTAACATTATTCGATTTGTTTTACTATAGCAGGATTTCACACTCTGATGGTCTGGATTAAGATGCATTATTTATGAGGATTGCTATAAACACTGATATTATAATTTTCACGGTGAGTATACCATACAGGTATACAGCCAGAGAGGAGCTAACATTTATGAAAATCTTATTTTACGGCACAAAAAACTACGACGAAGAATTTTTCGAGAAGCTTCTTCCTTCCTATCCGGGAATTACAATTAAATTTACCGAAGCAAATATTCACGAAGAAACTGCTTCCCTTGCAAAAGGATATGAAGCAATCTGCGCTTTTGTAAACGCTGATCTGAGCACTCCTGTTATCGAAGAACTGAATGCTCAGGGTGTAAAACTGATCCTTATGCGCTGCGCAGGATATAACAATGTAGATCTGGAAACTGCTCACAAATTCGGAATGAAGGTTCTGCGTGTTCCGGGATATTCTCCGGAAGCTGTGGCTGAGCATGCAATGGCACTTGCGCTGACCGCAAACCGCCACACACATAAAGCATACATCAAATGCCGCGAAAACAACTTCTCTTTAAGTGGTCTGATGGGACTTAATTTCTATCAGAAAACTGCCGGAATCATTGGTACCGGGAAAATTGGCCAGGCAATGGCAAAAATCTGCAAAGGTTTTGGTATGAGAGTTATCGCTTACGATCTTTTCCCGAATAAGAGCCTGGATTATCTGGAATATGTATCTCTGGATGAGCTTCTGGCAACCAGTGATCTCATCAGTCTTCACTGCCCGCTTACAGAAGAAACCAAACACATTATCAATGAAGAAACTATCGCCAAAATGAAAGATGGTGTAATTCTTGTAAACACTTCCCGCGGCGGCCTGATCAAGACAGAGGACCTGATTTCCGGAATCCGTGATCATAAGTTCTTTGCAGTAGGACTGGATGTTTATGAAGAAGAGACTGATTTCGTATTCGAGGATATGTCCGAGCGTATTCTGCAGAGCTCCATTACCCAACGCCTGCTCTCCTTCCCGAATGTAGTGATGACTTCTCATCAGGGATTCTTTACAAAAGAAGCACTGACTAACATTGCCGAGACTACTCTCGAAAATGCGAAAGCATTTATGGATGGGAACGAACTGAAGAACGAGGTTCTTTCCTGATAATTACAATAATTACAGAAATATGATCAGGGGGCTGTCGCAATTCCAGCGACAGCCCCCTTGTGATTATTTTTCAGTTTTCGTTTTAGTTTCTGATTTTGTTGTATCTGCAGAATCTGATGTTTCAGTTTTATCCGCAGATTTTTTTGCAGAAGAATCTGAAGTTTCTGCTTTATCTGTATTTTCCGTTTTATCTGTAGTTTCTGTTGCATCTGTAGTATCTGTAATGTCAGCGGTTTCTTCCTCAGGCTCATCAATCTGTTTCATATCCTCGTCAGAAGTATCTGCATCCATTTCATTCAGCTCTTCTTCTGTCAGCGGTTCAAGATCATCCTGATAAATTTCCTTATTTGTAATATCATCTTCTGACTTCTTCCCACATCCGGCAAGACCGATGGATGCCAGAAGCATTCCTGTAATCATAAAGTATTTTATTTTTTTCATTTTAATCATCCTTTCGTCTGTTCCACATAACACAAATGGTGTTTCATTTTCAGATAATATTTATTCTGCTGTTCTCAATCTGCCTGCCAGATCTTTTATTTCCTGTATGATATCTTCTCTGTCTCTGACCGGCACTTTGTCTGTACGGTTTACATATACAGTCCCCAGACTGTCACAGCTCATCTGACGAAGCAGCATCTCTGCCGTACTTTCCGCTTTTTCTCTGGGTCCAATACTTCCTGCTGTCAGCAGAACTGCTCCTGTTTTCTTCTTAGGAACAGGTTCTTCTTTACGGATATATCTTGCACTGAAATAGGTCTGCAGTCTGCTCATCACAGCAAGAAGCATTCCCGTAACCTCCTCAAAATATACAGGAGATGCCATAATAATATGGTCACATTCTTCAATGTACGAAAGAACCTCCTGCCATTCATCTTTGACTGCGCATCCTGCATGGTCAAAACACCATCTGCAGTCTATACACGGTCGGATATCTGCCCTGTAGGCATTAACCACCTTAAAATCCCCTCCAAGATTTTCCTGCAGAGTCCGGATCATATATGCAGTTTCACCGTTCTTTCGCGGTGAACCGTTGAATATCAATGTTTTCATCTTTATTTTTCCTCATATTCTTTCCTGAGAAGTGCTATCTCACGTGCCCATCTCTCATTATCTTTGAGTGCTTTCAGAGCAGGTTTCATACGGTTTAGGATAACACATCTCTTTTTTCTGTCTGTAATATTTATGTAACCTTTTGTCATGGTATTATAACAAAAATACGGTTTTATGAAAAGACTTATTTCTTGACGATTTTGTGAATTCTCTATATACTTTGAATATATCCTATAGCAATTACGATTTATTTTTTGTTAATTCTGATCATCTGTTCAGATATTTTAACTGCCCGGTCTCTTTAATATTTTTTTAAATACTATATCTCTAATCTATTATAAACGAAAGCGAGAACTATACATATGAACCTACAATCCAACAAGCGAAGCCAGACGAAATCTTCTTCTGCACGCAGGAAAGACATCTACAAAAAATCAAGATACTATCAGGAAAAAAGGCAAAAATTGCTGATTGCAACAGGTATCGGTATCTTTGTTCTGGTTTTTATACTTATTCTGGCAGGTATCCGCGGATGCAGCAACTATATGAGTTCCAGACAGGCAGCAGCCAAAAAAACTGTTTCCATGAACGCTTCTAAGGACAACAGTCAGAAAGCATCCTCAGATTCTCAGAACACGGATTCCTCCAATGCTACAGTATCTTCTCCTGTTTCTCTGACACTCAGTGTTGTCGGTGACTGCACTCTTGGCACAGATGAAACTTTTGATTATGATACCAGCTTAAATGCTTATTATGAAAATTACGGTGCAGATTATTTCCTGCAGAATGTAAAAGATATTTTCTCCACAGATGATCTGACTATTGCAAATTTTGAGGGAACACTCACCGATTCTGATGAACGGGAGGATAAAACATTTGCATTTAAAGCACCCGCATCCTATGCCTCTATTCTGACAGGCGGATCTGTAGAAGCCGTAAATACCGCTAACAATCACAGTCATGATTATGGTGAGCAGAGTTTCAATGATACTCTGGCAGCATTGGACGACGCAGGGATTGTGCATTTCGGATATGATGAAACTGCTGTTATGGATGTAAAAGGAATCAAAGTAGGATTAGTCGGTATCTATGAACTGTACGACCATCTTGAGCGCGAGCAGCAGTTAAAAGACAATATTGCAAAAGTAAAGGCAGACGGGGCACAGCTGATCGTAGTGATCTTCCACTGGGGTAATGAAACGGAAACCGTTCCGGACAGCAACCAGACAACACTTGGACGCATCGCGATCGATGAAGGCGCTGATCTTGTATGCGGACATCATCCGCATGTACTTCAGGGCATTGAAACTTATAAAGGCAGAAATATTGTATACAGCCTCGGAAACTTCTGCTTCGGCGGCAACAGTTCTCCAAGTGATATGGACACCATGATCTACCAGCAGACCTTTACTATTGATGCCGATGGAGTAAAAAAAGACAACGTGACCAATATCATTCCCTGCTCCATTTCTTCTGCTGCCTATGATGGATATAATAATTATCAGCCAACTCCGGCAGAAGGTGATGAGGCAACAAGAATCCTTGGAAAAATCAATGAGCGGAGTTCCTGGATTTCTACTGCAGAAGGCAGTACTTTTACTGCAAAATATAACAGTAATAATGACTCCCAGAGCAGTTCTGCAGATACAGCTGCTTCAGATAGCGATATCGTTGATATGAACAGTTCAGCTTCAGATGACACAGACGCAGAGACATACAACGAATCCTATGATACTGATAATTCGGACGCCGAATAAATGGAGCCTTCATTCATCCAGAATCACATCCATACTTCAAAAGAGCTGAAAAATCCAGTTAAGGACTTCTCAGCTCTTTTTTATATTTTTACTATGCTTTTATCAGGCAGATAAAAGCATCCTCTTCGCTACTTGCTCATAACCAAATAATTGATTGATATAATTATTTGGGGTGACATTATATGATAATCATAGCATCTCCAAAAGAGAAAAATCTGTACTTTTCCTGCACTGCAGTCTCATAGGCATGCATGATATTCTCCTTGCCTGCCAGCGCAGACACCAACATCACAAGTGTGGATTCCGGCAGGTGGAAGTTTGTGATCAGGGCATCGATCATTTTGAAATGATAGCCCGGATAGATAAAGATTTCTGTCCATCCGCTTCCGGATTTCAGAATTCCATCTTCTCCTGTTGCAGATTCCAGTGTTCTGCAGCTTGTGGTTCCTACTGCTATTACACGTTTACCTGCCTTCTTTGTGTCATTGATCAGCTTTGCCTGATCCTCCTCTACTATGTAGAATTCGGAATGCATATGGTGGCTTTCCACGTCATCTACTTTGACAGGGCGGAAAGTTCCGAGACCTACATGAAGAGTCACATGAGCGATATTGACGCCTTTTTCCTTTACTTTTTCAAGAAGCTCTTTAGTAAAGTGCAATCCTGCTGTCGGTGCTGCTGCGGAGCCTTCGTTCTTTGCATAAACTGTCTGATAACGGTTCTTATCTTTCAGTTTATGTGTAATATAAGGCGGCAGAGGCATTTCGCCAAGCTGATCCAGGATTGCTTCAAAGATTCCTTCATAATGGAACTGGATCAGACGGTTTCCCTCGTCCACCACATCAATGATCTCACCTTTTAAAATACCATTTCCAAATGTGATCTTAGCACCCGGGCGTGCCTTCTTTCCGGGTTTTACCAGACACTCCCAGATATCATTCTCTCTTCGCTTCAGAAGCAGGATCTCGATCAGTGCTCCTGTCTCTTCTTTATGTCCGTATAACCGGGCAGGGATTACCTTTGTATCGTTGATAACCAGGCAGTCTCCCTCTTCCATATAATCCAGAACATCTGTGAAATGGCGATGCTCAATGCTGCCATCTTTTAAAGACAGATGCATCAGTCTGGATGAACTTCTGTCCTCCAGAGGATCCTGAGCGATCAGTTCCTGAGGAAGGTCATAATAAAAATCTGATGTTTTCATTTTATCTGCTCCTCTTCTTCCTTCCACTGTTTCCTTAACTGGCGCACATAGTTCCATTCTTTGTTTGTCAGATCAGCTTTCTTAAGAAGATCCGGGCGTCTTTTTGCCGTGCGGTAAATTGACTGCTCTCTGCGCCACTTTTCTATGTTTGCATGATGACCGGACATAAGAACCTCCGGTACTTTTTTGCCATGCCACTCTTCCGGACGGCTGTACTGCGGATACTCCAGAAGGTTTCCTGCAAAGGATTCTGTCTCACCGGACTCCTGATTGTTCAGTACACCCGGAACCATTCTTGAAATAGAATCCATCATGACCATTGCAGGAAGTTCACCGCCTGTAAGCACGTAATCTCCGATAGATACGTAATCTGTGACGATTTCCTCCAGAACACGCTCATCAATTCCCTCATAGTGTCCACAAAGGAATACCAGATCCTCTTCCTGCGCCATTTCTCTGGCCATAGCCTGGTTAAATACCTGCCCCTGAGGAGTCAGATATACAACTCTTGGCTTTTTTGCCGTACGGTTTGCAATTGCCTCATAAGCAAGGTAAACCGGTTCTGCCTGCATCAACATTCCGGCACCGCCGCCATAGGTATAATCATCCACTTTCTGGTGCTTATTGAATGCATAATCACGAATGTTCACTGCCTCCAGTGTGAGGAGCCCTTTTGTGATCGCACGTCCGGTAATGCTGGTATTCATGCCATTTTCAATCATCTCCGGAAACAGGGTTAAAACATGAAAATTCATTTATATTAATCCTTTCATCAGATGAATGGTCATTACATTCTTCTCCACATCCACATCAAGGATACATTCCCTGATAGCAGGGAGCAGAATTTCTTCGCCTTTGGTATCCTCTACTACATAGACATCATTAGCGCCTGTTTCCATTACATCTTTCAGAGTTCCAAATTTGCTTCCATCTTCGAGAACTACATCCATACCGATCAGGTCTGCAATGTAATATTCATCTTCTTCCAGCTCCTGCGCTTCTTCTCTCGGGATCCAGAGTTCTCTTTTTTTATACATCTCTATATCATTAATATTATCAATTCCCCTGAATTTCAGGATTACAAGGTTCTTGAAATACTTAACATTCTCTATTTCAAGCTTTCTTTTCTCTCTGCCTGTGTCAAGCAGAACATATTCCAGATCCAGAAATCTGTCTGCATCTGTGGTAGGATATACTTTTACTTCCCCGCGTATTCCGTGTGTCGTAGTGATCACACCAACTTTTAATAAATCTTCCATCTGCTGACTCCTATAATTTTCATATCATACGTCATTTGCATTCTGCTTTTATGCCTGCTCACAGCGAATGCTGATCCATATTCCAAATCCGCTTAAACCCAAATCAGGAGCCATGGGATGTTCCACAGCTCCTGACCCTTATTTTCATTGCAGAATATCTACAATCACTTTTTTGCTGCTTTTTGAAGAAGCTGCTTTTACCACAGTCCGGATCGCTTTCGCAATTCTTCCCTGCCGTCCGATAACCTTGCCCATGTCAGCAGGTCCGACTTTCAGTTCAACGATGATCGCGTCTTCCTTTTCTGTCTCAGTAACAACTACTTCATCCGGATTTTCAACAAGAGATTTTGCAATTACTTCCACTAATTCTTTCATTACATACCTCCCTGACCCGTCCCCTACGGACGCTGCAGAAATACCTTATCCTGGTATATCTGAATTATTTTTCAATTCCGGCATCTTTGAGGATTTTTGCTACAACATCTGTAGGCTGAGCTCCTGCTGCAAGCCATTTTTTAGCTGCTTCTTCATCAACTGTTACAGCGCTTGGCTCAAGGTTTGGATCGTATGTTCCGATTTCTTCGATACATCTTCCATCACGTTTGCAACGGGAATCAGCAACTACGATTCTATAAAAAGGTGCTTTCTTCTGTCCCATTCTTCTTAATCTGATTTTAACTGCCATTGTTTCTTTTCCTCCATTAAATAAAATATATTGTTTTCTTATGTTATATTACTGTTCAGCTATGAAACAGTAACTTTTATGTCAAAGCGTTATCCGCTTCGCTAACTTCTCAATTACAGTCCGAACGGAAGTTTAAATCCACCGCTGCGCTTACCGGCTTTTCCGCCCATAAGACCAGGCATCTGTTTCATCATCTTCTTGCTCTGCTCAAACTGTTTCACCAGACGGTTTACTTCAGAGACATCTACTCCTGCACCTCTGGCAATACGGTTCTTTCTGGAAATGTTCAGGATTGACGGATTACTTCTCTCCTGAGGTGTCATGGAAAGGATAATTGATTTGGTTCTGTCCATGGCTTTCTCATCGATCATTCCCTCAATATCCTTCATCTTACCGCCCATACCTGGAAGCATATTCAGGATACTGCCGATACCGCCCATCTTGTTCATCTGTTCCATACTGGTAAGGTAATCGTTGAAGTCAAAGTCCATTTTCTTTAACTTCTTCTGCATGTCCTGCGCCTGTTCTTTATCGATGGAAGCTTCTGCTTTCTCGATCAGGCTCATGACATCACCCATACCAAGGATTCTGGAAGCCATACGTTCCGGATAGAACTGCTCCAGATCAGAAAGTTTCTCGCCCATACCTACATACAGAATAGGCTTACCGGTTACTGCCTTGATAGAAAGGGCTGCACCGCCTCGGGTATCACCATCCATCTTGGTAAGAATGACACCGTCGATTCCTACTTTATCAGCAAATGTGCTTGCCACATTTACCGCATCCTGTCCGGTCATCGCATCTACAATGAGGATGGTTGCATCTACCTGAATGTTCGCCTTGATATCTGCAAGTTCCTGCATCATATCTTCATCAACATGAAGACGACCGGCTGTATCGATAAGTACGACATTCTGCTGATTTGCCTTCGCATGCTCTATGGCTGCTTTCGCAATATCCACAGGCTTCTGCTTATCTCCCATGGAAAATACTTCCACGCCCTGTTTCTCGCCGTTGACCTGTAGCTGTGTGATAGCCGCCGGACGGTAAACATCGCAGGCTACTAAAAGAGGTTTCTTACCTTTGGATTTCAGCTTGCCTGCAAGCTTCGCAACTGTGGTGGTCTTACCTGCACCCTGCAGACCTGCCATCATGAACACTGTGATCTCATTTCCCGGGCGAAGAGGCAGATCTGTTGTCTCACTTCCCATTAATTTCACAAGTTCATCATTAACAATCTTGATCACCATCTGACCCGGATTCAGACCGCTCATAACGTCCTGTCCGATTGCCTGCTCCTGTACAGATTTAGTAAACTGCTTCACAACCTTAAAGTTTACGTCTGCCTCTAACAGAGCCATCTTTACTTCCTTAAGGGCAAGCTTAACGTCCTCCTCTGTCAGGCGGCCCTTGCTTCGCAACTTCTTAAATACATTCTGCAGTTTATCTGTCAAGCTTTCAAATGCCATATGTTATAACTCCTCTAAAATCTCATTGGAAATATTTACAATTTCATCGGAATGATATTCCCGGGCAAGTACACGGATCTGCTTTACCTGTGCCCGTATATTCAGGAATTTCTCTACAAGATGAAGCTTCTGTTCATACTCTTCAAGGGTCTTGTTGCATCTCTTGATCATATCATGCACACCCTGTCTGCTGATGCCCAGATCCTCTGCGACTTCACTCAGCGAGTAATCCTCCAGCACCACGCTCTCATAAACCTGCTGCTGTCTCTCTGTCAGAAGTTCTCCATAAAAATCATATAAATAACCTTGCTCTACAAACTTCTCCATCTGTAATCACCTTGACTATATTAACCTATTTCCAATGTGCTGTCAAGTGTTTTCTCTTGACAAGGGAATAATTTTTTCTGTCTATCATACTTTATCCCGAACCATCATCAAAGTATACCCTAATAGATTCTTTCCGTTCCACTGCTTAGAATTCATTCTTCTTGGATCATGCATAGATAAACCAATCCCCCAGATTCTATCTCTTACTGCACATTCAGCTAAAATTGCAGTTCCTGTGCTCTTTAACTTCTTTTTAAGATCATCGTTCTGAGAAAATTTTGCAAGCAGACCTTCATATACTGTAATCTGACGCACACCATTCCAGACATGATCATCGTAATTAGATACTTCACGTCCCAATGCTTTAATAGCCGCAACATCCTCTGTCTCCAAAATCTGCTTTGCGATTAAATTGTCATGAAAGCATACTGCTTTACGATACATCATAAACTGCTCCATTGAAGAAAATTTCATTCCATCTACCATAAAATCAGAATGATACCAATTACTTAAGTAACCATTCTCTTCATTCGAATTGTGAAAACAAATTACTTTCATTATATTTCCCCACTTTCTTTACTGCAAAACTATTCTTTATTATTCGTCATAATGTGCCGGTGATTCCGCTACCATGCCTAATTTCTGCTCAGGCTGCAAAGAATAGTTTATAATTTTCTTATTGTCCTGGAAAACCTCTGTATGGTCTGTCCATAATTCGCACTGACTAATCACCGTACTAATCGCAAACTCATACTTTTCCGGTGGATAATCATATTTCTTAAGCAATCGCTTAACCATTTTTCTCATAGTTGCTCTGGCCGTTTCCTTTTTCTGCCAGTCTATTGTACGATTTTTACGAAGCATCTCTGTCAATTCTTTTGTCAAAGCAATCAATTCATTATTTTTATAAAAGTCTTTAATATGTTCTGGCTTCGTTAAAGCATCATAAAACGCCAGCTCTTCCTGCGATAGTCCCAATTTTTCTCCATTTTTATAGAGATTTGCAATTTCCTCTGCTGTTTTTAAAAGTTCCTTGATAACCTCTTCATTTGTAATAAGCCCGTTATAATAAAAATTCATTAAGTGCGCAATCTTCTCAGAAAATTTCTGTGACTGTACCACATTCGTTCTTTTATACAACGTTACCTGTTCTGCCATAAGTTTTTTCAAAATCTCTACCGCAATATTTTTTTCTTTCATTCGTGAGATTTCATCCAGAACTGCCGGATCAAATAAGCTGAATTTCTCACCGCCCATTTTACTGCTGTCAAATAAATTTATAACGCCTTCACTCTGAACTGCAGCTTTCAACAATTCATTGATCTGCTTATTTATTTCTGTAAGAGAAAGTGTTTTCCCGCCAGTACCGCCATACATAATTTTTGTCACAGTAGCTCGTACTGCTTCCAAATACGCAGCTTCATGCCGTTCTTTTTCTGTCGTCATACTCGAACAAATAGAATGTGACTGTTTCAAAAGCATAGCTTCTTTCAAAAACAATTTTTTCCTATCTGGTACTTTCGCATCGAGAACAAAGTTAACACCACCGGTAATAACTTTTGCCATTGTAAGAGGCGAGCCGCCAATAAAACTGCTAAAATCAAATCCATGCAGTAAATCTTTACAAACCTGCAACTTTTCCTGAAATTTAGGATAAGCCATTTTGGCAATATCCATATCTCCGTATCTAGACTGATCACGTTTCGTATATTCTTTCATTGCTGATTTAAGAGCAGAAGCAATGCCAACATAGTCAACAATCAGACCGCCTTCCTTATCCTTAAAAACTCGATTGACCCGGGCAATCGCCTGCATCAGATTATATCCATGCATCGGTTTATACACATACATAGTAGAAAGAGAAGGAACGTCAAATCCTGTCAGCCACATATCTACAACAATTGCAATTTTCATAGGATCATCATTATCTTTAAATTTTCTTGCCAATTCTTCTTTATGAGCTTTTGTACCTATAATCGTTTTCCAATCCTCTGGATCGTTATTTCCTCCAGTCATAACAACGCCTACTTTTTCTTTCCACATAGGACGGATTTCCAGAATTCGGCGATAGATTTTCATTGCAATTGCACGAGAATATGCCACTATCATAGCTTTTCCCGTCAGAAGATTTTCCCTGTATTTCTCGTAATGTTCCACAATGTCATCACAAAGTGACTCAATCGTAGAGTCTGCGCCCAGAACACTCTCCATCTGTCCAAGCATCTTCTTACTTTTTTCAATCGTTGCCGAATTAGACTGTTGTTCCAAAACATCATATGTAGAGTCAATCAAAGCAAGTGTATTCTCATCAAGCTTCAAATGAACTACCCTGCTCTCATAATAAACAGGTCGTGTAGCTCCATCTTCAACAGCCTGTGTCATATCATAAACGTCGATATAATCTCCAAAAACTTCTCTGGTATTTCTGTCTTTCGCCGAAATTGGTGTTCCGGTAAATCCGATAAATGTAGCATTTGGCAATGCATCACGAATCACACGCGCATTCCCAATTACAGTACGTGCCTCCTTTTCGCCATTCTCATTCTCTGAAATAACAATCTTTTCCTCAAACCCATATTGACCGCGATGTGCTTCATCTGCCATCACAACAATATTTCTACGCTCAGATAAAGGTTTCTCACCCCGTTCAAATTTAAACATTGTTGTAAAAATTATGCCATTTGCACTTCTACCATCCAAAAGAGTTTTCAGATGTTCTTTACTTTTCGCCTGAATTGGTGTCTGTCTGAGGAAATCAGCGCATTGTGAAAATTGTGCATAAAGCTGATCATCCAAGTCAATCCGGTCTGTCATAACTATAATCGTCGGACTATCTAACGCCTCTTGCAATAAATGCGCATAAAACACCATTGATAACGACTTACCAGAACCCTGCGTATGCCAGAATACACCGCCTTTTCCATCAGTCAGTGTCGCTTTTTTAGCTCTTTCTATCGCTTTGCGTACAGCAAAATACTGATGGTAGCCTGCCAGTATTTTAAACCTGTCAGTACTTGTTCCAGAAAATAAAATAAAATTTTTCAGAATGTCCAGCAAGCGTTTTTTCTGAAACATGCCCTCATAAAAAGTATCAAATTGAGCAAATTCTGTATTTTCATAATTGCCATCTTTCGTTTTCCATTCCATAAAACGATCCAGACCTGATGTAACAGTACCTGCCCTATTTGTAGACAAATCACTAATTACACAAATGGCATTATAGTAAAACATAGAAGGAATGTCCTGCATATAATTGCGAATCTGATTATACGCGTTTTCTGCTCCGACCTCATCCTTCGCAGGACTTTTCAGTTCCATCAATACCAGCGGCAGACCATTAACAAACAAAATAATGTCTGGACGCCGATTATTTCCATTCTCAAGAAAAGTAAACTGATTCACTATATAAAATGAATTATTTTTCACTTTATCCTTGTCATAATCAATTAAACGAACAATTGACGACTGCTCTTTTCCCTTTACAAAATATTTGACTGTGATGCCATTCTGCAAATAGTCCATAAAAACAATATTTTTCTGCAAGAGGCTTCCAATATCAAATGTTTTTAACTTAGATAGCGCCTCTTCAATCGCTTCCACAGGCAATCCTCGGTTGATACGCACCAAACTCTCCCGCAAAACAGAATCCAGAAAAGGACTGCTATAATCTCTCTCCAAATCTGGCGCATAAAGATGCTCATAACCCATATTCTCGAACAATTCTATAATCGCCTGTTCATATGTATCTTCTGTAAATAAATTTGGCATGTTCAAACCTCCTGTGAAATTAGTGGAAAAAACAAGAATTTAGAGCAGCAAGCTCAGGCAATTTACAGCCGTATGTTTATTGAGCACCGACAAGAAAGTTGGAGCACAGGGCAGCTGTCTGATCTAATCTCAGTTAAATATGGCAAAGATCATAAAAGACTGGCTGACGGAAACTATCCAGTATATGGATCGGGCGGAATAATGCGATATGTAGAAAAACCTCTCTATACTGGCGAATCTGTTCTAATTCCTCGTAAAGGAACGCTCAACAATGTCATGTATGTCAGTGAAGCGTTCTGGTCGGTAGACACCATGTTCTATACCGAGATGCTACATCCTAATATTGCAAAATTTGTGTACCACTTTGTAAAAAGCAAAGATCTGGCTTCACTGAATGCTGGCTCTGCTGTACCGAGCATGACAACCAATATTCTTAACGCAATGCAACTATATATTCCTGACGAAAAAACATTAGAAAAGTTTGAGAATATAGTTTCGCCAATGTATAGTGCAATGCAGGAAAACACAAAAGAATCCAAGATTCTTGCCAATACTCGTGATACACTTCTGCCGAAACTTATGTCCGGCGAATTGGATGTCTCCGACATTGACCTTTAAGCCGCTAAATTCTTGTTTATCTTATAATTATCTGATATTTTATCATCTATCAGAGATAAGAATTTTCCGATTTTATTTTGTATACTTATATCTGGTACTTCTATTTCCAAGTTTCTAATATCAGACATATTCAAATGACTAACAGTTGCTCCATTAGATGCATTTAAGAATCTGCACTGAACTCCTGGAGATAGCAAATAATATACCAAATAATCAGGATTTACTTTTTCTTTATTTGGACGAATTAGCACAGTCCTCTGTCCCAAACAAACATTTTGCCCCTCTTTGATAATCGCTACATTTCCAACTGGTGCCTCTCTGGCTAAAATCAAGTCATTTTTTTGTGGAATTGCACGTTTGTTACGCTCATTATAAACCTCTTCTGATACCCTATATACATTATCTAAAAGCAATCTTCCCTTCCCAATATTAGGAGTTCTGACTAATGGATATCCATATTTTTCATCTTTTGCTGTAGAATGCGGACAATCGACAATCAGCTCACAAATCTCCATCAAATTCATCATTCTCTTTTCCTCAATTCTATAACATTTATCACTATTTCTAACCTATATATTTCTTATGTGCCAACTTTACATTATTCTGCTTAACCATTGCATACTGTAAAGTTGTATCTATCCGCTTATGCCCTAAAAGTTGCTGTAATTGTTCAATCGGCATCCCTTTATCAATTGCCATCGTTGCAAGCGTCCTGCGAAACTTGTGTGGATGAACTTTTTGAATATCCAATTGTTTGCCAATTTCACGCAAACGAGCTTCTATACCGCCAATCTTAATTCTTTCACTCGGAGAACGCAATGTAACAAAGAGTGCGGGATTTTCATCAGTACGGCTATCTATATAATTTTGCAAATGAATTTTTGTTCTTGCATCAAAATAAACAACCCGTTCCTTATCTCCTTTACCCAAAACCACACACTCTCTATCATTAAAATTGATATCTGCTTTATTTAACAATACCATTTCACCAATACGCATTCCAGTAGATGCCAGCATATCTATAATCGCCAAATCACGCAATTCCACACAACTGTCACGCATTCTTTCTAATTCTTCATCCGTATAAGTCTCTTTAATATTTGTTGCTGTTTTTACTTTATGAATACGGCGAACAGGACTTTTCAATATGTAATCTTCATCCTCTAACCATGAGAAGAAACTTGACAAAATTCTTCGAATATTATCTATTGTCACTTTGCTGGAATTATTTTTGCTCTGATAATCTGTTAAATAAGAACGCAAATCTTCCGTCTGAATATGGCGAATTCCTTTTTCTATGGAATCAACCATTGTTTCAATAGTTTTTCGATAATACTTCAAGGTTTTTTCAGAACAACCCTCAATGCGTTTTGCCGAAATAAAATCATTTATCAGTTTCGGATTATCATTTGGATTCTCTTTTTCTAATTGTATGGTAATCTCACAACCAAACAAGGCGTTTTCTAATACTTTTTGCATTTGCTGCATTTGAACATTATCAAGATATAATAGCATTTGCTGCATAATATTCGTAATAATCTGCTGCTTCATAAGTCGTTCTCCTTTAGCTTTATTTTCCAGAGAACGGCTCAACGGCAGTTCTATTGGCTTTACCTCCCGCCGTTGTTAGGAGTTCTTTTTATTCTCCATAAAATCCAGTATCTGCTATGATCTGCCATTTCAAATACATTTCTTTATAATGTTGTTTTATAAATTCCTGTATTTTTCTAATTTCACGTTCATTCAATCTTCCCTGTTTTTCTACAGTTGTATCACCGTTACTTTTTACAAAAAATTTCGCAGATCCAGCTTCTGTCAATTTACTATCACTTGCATGAACATGCATTGCTTCTATCACACAACTTGCTGTATAATACAAATAATAGCCACAAACTTTAAATTCGTAATATTTCGGCATCTCACTTCTCCATAAACTGCTTGTTCTGGTCATAATAATCCATCACTATCTGATTTTCAATATCATCCATGTTTGTCTCTACTATTTTGCCATTGAGAATAACTGCTGCATGGTTCACACAATTTAAATTTAAAACACGTATATAATCACCATCTTTCGTAAATGCATAGCCATTAATAATCATATCCGCTTTATCTGCAATTTCTTCAATATTAAGCAACATAATCAATCTTTACCTCCTTAATTGGTTTTAAAAATTTATCAACATCATAATATAGCATTTTTAAAATCGGTACTAAATCGATATACTCTTCTATTTCGTCTAAGCCTTTATATTTAGCCATAACCACTAAATATCCATGATCCCATTCCACAATTTTAGTATATCGTTCCAATTTCGTAGACGTCATAAAACGAATTTTTTGATTATCAAATATAAATATTGTATATTCACCTTCATTTTTTATAGTTGCACAACTATTCATATACTTTCACCTCCCATTTTTTAGCTTAAAAACAAGAATTTAGCGGCTTAAAGGTCGATGTCGGAGACATTAAGCTCACCGGACATAAGTTTTGGCAAAAGAGTATCTCTTAATTTGGAAAGCCTACGATTTTCTTCTTCATTGTTTTTCATTAGAGCAAACAACGGACTTACTAATTCGTCATAATTGCTCATTGTTGTATTATTTAAGACTGCAATAGGTAACGATTTAATGGTAGTAAGGCTCAAATTAGCTTGGACAGCCTGCTGAATTCTTTTAGAATAGTATTCATTATGCCAATTACCAATGAAGAAACTATAAAGATATGCAGGAGTTACCTTGTTTTCATTAGGTCTGATAATAGCAACTGCTTGATTGGTGTTAGCCGGAAGCACACTATTATCTACCATTGCAAATCTACCCAAAGTGCCAGCAATAGTAAATACAATGTCATTTGCTTTGATAACTGAACGCTTCAATAGTGCATTTGTTTCTTCATCAATAAAAGCAAACTTGCTACTGTCAATAGAATGATTATCAAGTATTGACTCCGCTTTTATGAAATTTATGCCTGAATTTGTAAATGATTTGCCAAGCGTTGTTGGCGTTGTTCCCTTGGTAACTACTTTGCAGAGTTCTTGAAGTGGAATGAATTGCATTTCAGAAGGCTGAACGCCACCAAAAGGCTCAAAGTCAACAAACCAAGACTTGAATATCGCCTGAGCTTGCTGCTCTAAATTCTTGTTTATCTCCTCATTTGTTTTAATTTTTTTATCGATACCCTCTATAATCTCAACAATTTTCATCTGTATATCTATTGATATATCTGGAATTTGGAATCTTTCAATATTGTAAATAGGTAATTTCGGTTGAGAACTTCCCACTATTCCTTTCCTTATCTCATCCTGCCCTTCCTGTGATTTCAAAAAATAATACAAAAATCTATTATCATAGTTATGTAAATTCACTATCTTATCACAGTTTTCTGTGAGATTCGCACCGTTCAAACTTTTACCAATTAAAGAAACTAAACCGATTGTATTTCCAACAACCGCTATTATCACATCTCCTTCTTCAACGATATATTGTTTTATTTTTTGATGAGTATCTTCCGTAATGTATTCAAACTTATCGTTAATCTCTAGCGGATACGATTGATACATATCTCTTATTCTAATGTAAGGATGATTTGTCTTAACTCCAACTAAAGTATCTGACTTCGGCAATCTTTTACCGCCCTTCACTGTTGCGACATCTTTTAGTTGCATTATTACACCACCTGTCCTATATATTTTCTATGTACATTTTTGACGTTGCTCTGTTTGACCATTGCATACTGTAATGTCATATCTATTCGTTTATGTCCTAAGAGCTGCTGTAACCGCTCAATCGGCATTCTTTTATCAATTGCCATCATTGCAAGTGTTCTGCGGAACTTGTGCGGATAGACTTTATTAATATTGATTTTTAACCGCCTGCTCATTTCACACTGTCGACGACAATTCCGTTGGCTTTTGCTCCCACTGTTGATAGGAGGCTAATAATATACTATTTAATACCTTTTTGTTTGCAAAATTCTATCATTTTATCAATAATAAAATCTGCATGGAATGTTGGAACAGAAAGACGATTTCCACTCGACATTTTGCCACCTATAGATTTTCCTAAATCTGTTAAAACCCAATCGCCAAAGTTATCTTTCACCACTAGCCCCATATCTTTCCAAATATCATAAACGTCTTTCGTTGTATAATTACTTAACACTTCAGCAATAAATCTTGCAGATTTCCTTCCCATAAACAATTTCCTCTCAAAATTCTAACCAGAAGTCATCCGTTCTATAATTGTGTCCTCCTTTCTAAACTTAGTTCCAAGTTTTTATTATTCCCATATAAACCCTGGCATATCTCTGCAGAACGGATGCAATTTATCTATTATTTTCTACTGTATCTTTACCGATGCTCTCTTTGGGATTAATAACGACAATGCCAGAAAATTTTTAGTTGTCTAATTAAATTTCATACCCAATCGCCCCCAATTTTCTACGAATTTCATCTTCCAATTCGTGACTCTTTGCAAACAAACCAGATAATTCCGAAATCAATCGTCCCATTTTTTCTTCAAACGGTTCTCCATCATCCTCCTGTTCTTCTATACCAACATAACGTCCAGGTGTAAGAATGTAGTCCTGCTTTTCAATTTCTTCTAAATCTACTGACGCACAGAAACCTTTTACATCCTCTAAAGTTCCATCAACAAAGGCTGTATATGTGTCTGCGATTTTTTTAATATCATCATCAGTTAATTCACGAAGTTTTCTGCTTACCATAGAGCCCATTTTACGGGCATCAATAAATAACGTTTTTCCAGTCTGCTTCTTCTGTTTATTCAAGAACCACAAAGATACAGGTATCTGTGTCGTATAAAATAATTGTGTTGGCATAGCTACAATACATTCTACCAAGTCAGCATTTATAATATTCTTACGAATCTCTCCCTCTCCACCGGACTGTGAAGAAAGTGAACCATTCGCTAACACCATACCAATTTTTCCGCCCGGAGCAAGATGATAAATCATATGCTGCAACCATGCGAAGTTCGCATTCCCGGCAGGTGGCATTCCAAACTGCCATCTCACATCTTCTTTTAATTTATCAGCACCCCAATCTGAAAGATTAAACGGTGGATTTGCCATAATATAATCTGCACGTAATGTCGGATGGCGATCATCCAGAAAAGTATCTGCCGCATAATTTCCAAGATCTGGTTCAATCCCTCGTATAGCCAGATTCATCTGAGCCATCTTCCATGTAGTCGGGTTTGAGTCCTGTCCATAAACAGAAATGTTACTAATATTTCCACTATGATTTTCGACAAATCTCGCAGACTGAACAAACATACCACCAGAACCACAACATGGATCATATACGCGTCCTTTAAATGGCTTTAAAACTTCTACCAATGTGCGGACAACACAAGACGGCGTAAAGAATTCTCCACCTCGTTTGCCTTCCTGTTCCGCAAACATAGATAAACAATATTCATAAGTACGCCCCAGGATATCTTTTTCGCTTCCATGCTCAATCATCTGAATATTTGTAAATAAATCTACTACATCCCCCAACCTACGCTTATCCAGTTCCGGGCGGGCAAAGTTTTTAGGAAGAATGTCCTTCAAGCGCTTATTCTCTTTTTCAATAGCTCTCATTGCCTCATCAATAACTGTGCCAATTTCCGGAGTATGTGCTTTTGCCGCAATTTCACTCCAGCGCGCTTTTACAGGAACGAAGAAAATCCCTTCTGAAGTATACTCGTCAATATCCTCTTCAAAACCATCTCCTTCTTCTACTAATTCTTTATACTTTTCCTCAAAACGATCAGAAATATATTTTAAAAAAATCAATCCCAGAACAACATTTTTATACTCCGATGCATCCATATTTCCACGTAGCACACAAGCTGCATCCCATATTTGTTTCTCAAAGCCGATATCTGCTGTATTTTTAGCCGCCATTTTCCCGCCTCCCAGTTCATCTTTCAAAAGTCATTTTGTATAATATTATTACATTTTATCTTTATATATTATGTGTTTTCTACAAAATATTCTTCTTAATATCTCACATCATACCATGTTCTTCTATAATAGTCTATAGATTTTCATAAGACTACTTTCCATACAAATTATTATCATCGTATAGAACTATAAAACACTCCCACTCTCAGCCTCAGCACAGAAAAATCTTTTGTTTCGTGTGCATTTGCAGGGTTCTTAGATATTCTTAGCCGTCAGAAATCTGCGTTATGAGCCGGCTGCTTCACGTGTCTGAGCGAAGTTTGCAACGGAGCGAGTTTGACAAGACGGATCATGCTTTTAGCAGCTTTCTGACGGCTTAGAATATCTTAGGACCCGAAACCGCACACGAAACAAAAGATTTTTCTGCGCGTCCCTCTTGAGCCCCAAAAAACAAACCCCTAATGCTCAATCCGAACACCAGGGGTCTCTCATTCCAATATTCACTTTAGCAATCACAGACTTGGGCGGATCACCTTTGGTCTGCATCCTGCATCTTCGAGAGCTTTAACAATCTCATTCTTATGATCTGTGCCAAAAGCCTCCAATGTGATCTTAAGTTCCACTGCCGCATTTCTGTTCGTGCTTACAAACTGGTTATGATCCAGCTTGATAACATTGCCCTGAGCCCTGGCGATCACGCTTGCCACGCGTACCAGTTCGCCCGGCTTATCCGGAATGAGCACAGATACTGTGAAGATTCTGTCTCTCTGGATCAGACCATGCTGAACAACAGAAGACATGGTAATAACATCCATGTTTCCACCGCTTAAGATAGAAACAATCTTCTTTCCCTTCACATCCAGATGACGAAGCGCTGCCACTGTCAGAAGACCGGAATTCTCTACGATCATCTTATGGTTCTCAACCATGTCAAGGAAAGCAACGATCAATTCATCATCCTCGATAGTGATGATATCGTCCAGATTCTTCTGGATATACGGGAAGATTTTCTTTCCGGGTGTCTGTACGGCAGTACCGTCAGCAATCGTATTTACGTGCGGAAGAGTCACAACCTCACCCTTCTTCAGAGAAGCCTTCATGCAGGCAGCCCCTGCCGGTTCCACACCAATGACTTTGATATGTGGATTTAACAGCTTCGCAAGTGTGGAAACACCTGTTGCAAGTCCGCCTCCACCGATTGGAACCAGAATATAATCAACAAGCGGAAGCTCCTGAACGATCTCCATTGCAATGGTACCCTGTCCTGTGGCAACTGCCGGATCATCGAAAGGATGGATAAAGGTATATCCCTCTTTCTCAGCAAGTTCCAGTGCATGTGCACATGCCTCATCATATACATCACCATGCAGGATAACCTCTGCACCGTAACTCTTTGTTCTCTCAACCTTGATCAGCGGAGTTGTGGTAGGCATAACGATCACTGCCTTCACACCATATTTATGCGCAGCATAGGCAACACCCTGTGCATGATTTCCGGCGGATGCTGTGATCAGACCTTTATTTCTCTCTTCATCGGAAAGAGTGCTGATCTTATAATAAGCACCACGAACCTTGTATGCACCTGTACGCTGCATATTTTCCGGTTTTAAATAAACCTTATTTCCTGTAAGTTCACTGAAATAGCTGCTCTTGATCAGCTTTGTTTCCTGTGTGACCTGTTTTACGATCTCTGATGCCTGTTCAAAACTCTCTAAAGTAAGCATTGTTTTTTCCTCCATTTTGTCCTAAATGTACTCCCTGAATCTTTTTGTACTTGATTTGACTCCGAAAGTACATCCTAATCTTAAGCGTCCGGGTTTTCTTTATGGTCTACATCAAACAACGCATTTACAAATGCATCTGCATCGAATTTCTGAAGATCGTCAATACTTTCTCCTACGCCAATGTACTTCACCGGAATATCCAGTTCAGACTGGATGGCAACTGCAATACCTCCCTTGGCAGTTCCGTCCAGCTTGGTAAGGATAATACCGCTGACATTTGCGACCTCCGCAAATTGTCTCGCCTGTGCAAGGGCATTCTGTCCGGTGGTACCATCCAGCACTACCAGTGTCTCCAGATATGCATCCGGATACTCCCTCTCCAGGATCCTGTAAATCTTGCGGAGTTCTTCCATAAGGTTCTTTTTATTATGAAGACGTCCTGCTGTATCACAGAGAAGTACGTCTGCATTTCTTGCTTTGGCTGCAGCCACCGCATCATAGATAACAGATGCAGGATCTGCTCCCGCCTGTCCGCCGATGATCTCCACACCTGCACGGTTCGCCCACTCAGTAAGCTGCTCTCCTGCTGCTGCGCGGAAAGTATCGGCTGCTGCAAGGATAACCTTCTTGCCCTGGTCTTTTAATTTTCCTGCAAGCTTTCCTACTGAAGTGGTTTTTCCGACACCATTGACACCGATCACCAAGACTACGGATCTGCGGTTCTCAAATTCATACTCTGTGCTGTCCACACGCATCTGATCCTTGATCTCATTGATCAGAAGCTGTTTACATTCCATCGGTTCCTTAATATGACGTTCGGAAACTTCTTTCTTTAAATTCTCAATAATAGAAGTGGTCGCATTGATCCCGATATCACCCATGATCAGAATCTCTTCCAGCTCTTCATAAAAATCTTCATCAATACTGGAAAAACCACTGAAAATACTGTCAAATCCGGCTACGATATTGTCTCTGGTCTTTGCCAGTCCACTGACTAATCGTTTAAAAAAACCTTTCTTTTCTTCTGCCATGTGAAACTCCTCCTGTTACTGGGTAAGCTGATTCTCCACCAGATCGACGGAAACCAGTGTGGATACCCCTTTTTCCTGCATGGTAATACCATAAAGCCGGTCTGCGGCGTTCATAGTTCCACGTCTATGGGTTATTATAATAAATTGTGTGTTTTTCGTCAACTTCTGTAAATATCCGGCAAATCGCCCAACATTGGAATCGTCCAGCGCTGCCTCGATCTCATCCAGCAGACAGAACGGTGACGGCTTCAGATTCTGGATCGCGAAAAGAAGTGCGATAGCTGTCAGAGCTTTTTCCCCGCCGGAAAGCTGCATCATATTCTGCAGTTTCTTTCCCGGCGGCTGGGAAATGATCTTAATTCCTGCCTCCAGGATATCTGCCTCTTCATCCAGCTCCAGAGTTCCTTTTCCGCCTCCGAACAATTCCTTAAATGCCTTGTCAAATTCCTTCTGGATCTCGCCGAATTTCTCAGAAAACTGTTTCCGCATTCCCTCATCCAGCTCCTGAATGATCTGTTCCAGAGTTTTCTCCGCTGTGACCAGATCCTCATACTGGCCGGACAGAAAGGTGTGTCTTTCCAGAAGTTCCTTATAATCCTCAATAGCATTTACATTTACAGGTCCCAGCTTTCTGATATCATCTTTAATCTGAGCTGCCTGTCGCTTCATCTGCGAAAGATCAGTAAGTTCCTCTTTTCTGTAGGAAACAGCATTATTGGGAGTAATCTCATACTCGGACCACATATAGGCAATCCGCTCTTCCCTGTTCTCCTCCAGCTTGTCCATCTGTCCCTGCAGACGGTAACATTCCTTATCCAGAAGTCCGATCTGACCGGACAGATAATCTCTTTTCTCAAAAAAATCTTTATGCTGAGAAGTTCTGCTCTCTTTCTCCTTCTGCAGATTTTTCAGCTGCATCTGTGCCTGTTCTTCATGAAGGACAGACTCTTCCGACTCTTTTTTCAGCTGGGTGATCATCTCCTGCTTCTTTTCCATCTCTTCACTGCTGTGAGCAAGAGACTGATAAATATCCTCTTTCTCAGTCATAAAAGCTGTAATTTCTGCTTTCAGACGGCTCAGGTTTTCCTGGTCAAATTTCTCTTTCTGTTCAAGAGCGGATGACTGAAGACGGATTTCTTCTAACTCCCGGGTGATTTTCTTCTCTTCTTCTTTCCATTCATCCAGTTCTGACTGCTTTGCCTCAATAAAACTCTCCAGTTCTTTCTCATCCTGCTTTGAATTCTCCAGTTCCCTGGCAATCCGGTCATGATCCTGCCGGATTTCCATGACCTGGCGTTTGATCTCTGCCTGATCTCTGTTGATCTGCGCATATCCGCTTCGGATCTCCTCAGCTTTCTTTTCCTGCTGTTTGATATTCATTCTGGCAGTATTCTGTTCTATATATTTCTGACGGAGTTTTTCCTGAAATCCTGCAATGGCATCACGAAGCCTGTTTCTCTGATTTTTATTTTCCTCAACAGCATTCTGCATTTCGGTCAGATTCTGCTTCAGCTGATTTACTTTTGTTTCCAGTTCCTCTATTTCACGCCGTCTTCCAAGCAGATTGCTGTTGTTTCTGAAGGCACCGCCGGTCATGGAACCTCCCGGGCTTAAGGATTCACCCTCTGTTGTGACCATTCTCAGACTGTGTCTGTATTTTTTTCCTATTGCAATGGCATGATCAATGTTATCAACTACCAGCACTCTTCCAAGAAGGAATTTCGTGATCTGCTGATACTGAGAAGCTACGGACACCAGTTCGCTGGCAATCCCCACAACGCCCGGCTCTTTCAGTGCTTCTTTCGGTGTAAACTCACCTCTGGGACTTATGCTGCTCATGGGAAGAAAGGTCGCACGTCCATAACGATTCTTTTTCAGAAACTCGATCATGGTTTTGGCAGTCTGCTCATTATCTGTAACAATATTCTGAATGCTCCCACCAAGAGCTGTCTCGATAGCGATCTCATAATCTTTGTTTACCTGGATCAGATCTGCGACAACACCCTGGATTCCCGGAACACGTTCTTTTTGTTCCATAACTCTCCGGATACTGTTTCCGTATCCATCATAGCGCTCCGCGATATTTCTGAGAGAATCCAGCCGGGATGCCTCTCTGTGATAGGCTGTCTGTTCTGCTTCCAGCTTTGTGTTCTGTTCCTTCAGCTTTTCCTGAATCTTCATCACACTCAGATTCAGATGTTCACATTCCTCATTGGCATTTTCAATCTGGGATGTAATCTCATCATACTGTTTCCGGGCTGTAGTCAGAATGGTCTGCTGCTCTTCCTCTTCACTCTTCAGTCTGAGAATACGCTGGCTGATCTCTGCCTTACGGATTTCTGCCTGTTCCATCATTGCATCAAATCTCTGGGCTTTACCCTTGACATTGGCGCGGCTGTTCAGAATTTCAATGATCTCATTTTTGCCATTCTCCACTTCGAGAGTACAGGCTTCCATATTCTCCTGCGCTGTCCTTAATTTCTCTTCTTCCTCAGAAAGTTTCTTACGGACAGCCTTTAACTGTGCATAAATATCCGTTTTTTCTTCTTCAAGTTTCTTCTTTGAATCTGTTCTTACTGAAAGTTCAGCCTCAATAGTCTGGATACGTCCCTTATAATGCTCTTCATTCTGTGCCCCTGCCAGTATCTGCTCATTTAATACATTGATCTGGCCTTCCAGCTGTTGTTTACGGATTGCCTGCTCTTGACCGGAAATGCGAAGTGCATCCATTTTGGAATTTAAATCTTCCAGCTCCTGTTCCAGACGTTCATATTCCACCTTGGTCCGGTCATAGGAACTCTGGGTATCCTTCAGCTGATTCTGCGCAATTATGTTCTTCTCTTCCAGTTCCTTGAGTTCTTTGGCTGCAGCAGCATACTCCATCAGGAACATATTCACATCCAGTTCCTTAAGAGTCTCTCTTTTGGAAAGATAAACTCTTGCTGTCTCTGACTGTTTCTCCAGTGGTTCCAGCTGTCTGGTAAGCTCCGAGAGGATATCTGTCACTCTGACCAGGTTCTGGCGTTCTTCCTCCAGTTTTTTGATCGTGGTATTCTTTCTTCTCTTAAATTTAACAATACCTGCTGCCTCATCAAAAAGCTCTCTTCTCTCTTCCGGTTTACCGCTTAGGATCCTGTCGATCTGTCCCTGTCCGATAATGGAATATCCTTCTTTACCGATACCTGTATCATAAAACATCTCATTGATATCTTTCAGTCTGCAGGCACTTCCGTTGATCTTATATTCACTCTCTCCTGAACGGTAAAGCCTTCTGGTAACCGTAACCTCGTTAAAATCAACCGGAAGCTTATGGTCTGAATTATCCAGTGTGATCGCCACCGATGCATAACCCAGGGGTTTTCTTGTCTCTGTACCGGAGAAAATAACATCCTGCATATTTCCTCCTCGCAGAGACCTGGCACTCTGTTCACCCAGCACCCATCTCACCGCATCACCGACATTGCTCTTTCCACTTCCGTTCGGACCTACAATACCGGTGATCCCGTTATGAAATTCAAAATTGATCTTCTGGGCGAAAGACTTAAATCCCTGTACCTCTATATTCTTTAAATACATAATTCTCCTGTTTATTTTCTGAGTACACGAATCGCCTGGTATGCTGCGGCCTGTTCTGCTGCTTTCTTTGTATGACCGCTTCCCTGTCCCATCACTTTTCCGTTTACTCTTGCCTCCACAGTAAAGTTTTTGTTATGATCCGGGCCTTCTTCTTTTGTCAGAATATATTCCACCGGCTGTGTTCCGTTTTCCTGCACGATTTCCTGCAGGATGGTCTTGCTATCATAAAAGAGCTGTTTGTGTTCAATATCATTCAGGATAAAATTCAGCACAAACTCCTTTGCATTAGCAAAACCACCATCCAGATAGATAGCTCCCAGTAAAGCCTCTGTTGCATCAGAGACGATAGAATCCCTGTTTCTTCCGCCTGTCATATCCTCGCCCTTTCCAAGCAACAGAAACTGCGGCAGTCCGAATTCTCTTGCACAATAGGCAAGGCTTGGCTCACACACCAGGCTGGCTCTCTTCTTTGTCAGCTCTCCCTCCGGTATCTGGGTAAATCTTGCATACAGATAATCACTGCTGATCAGCTCCAGCACAGCATCTCCCAGAAACTCCAGTCTCTCATTGCTGCCCAGCTTCCCCAGCTTCTTCTCATTTGCATAGGAACTGTGTGTCAGTGCCTGTGTAAGATAATGTTTATTTTTAAAATGATATCCTATGATTTTTTCTAATTCTTCTGTCTTTCTATTCATTCCTCTAACCCTCTCCATATGCGCAGGGCTGTCATCTGACAACCCTGCGACATCATTTTTTGCAACTGCTCAGTGCGCCTGTATTATGCTCCTGTCAAATTTCAGACTGCCGGACAGTTACATTTTTATTTAATTGTCCGAATTGCTTCAACAGCATCACCGACTGTCTGAATCTGTTCGACAGATTCATTATCCAGCTCAATGTCATACTCCTCTTCAATCCCCATAATAATCTGAAAAATATCAAGAGAGTCTGCACCAAGATCATCTACAAATGTAGTGTCTTCTGTGATCGAATCTGCATCAATATTCAGAACCTCTGCTATGATAGCTTTTATTTTCTCCAGTTCCATCTTCAACCCTCCTTCCTGTTTCTGTTCCTGTCCTGCTCTATTCTGCTCCGGACTTCAGTACTTCCTGATCCTCCAGGATACGCTCTGCGATCTTCTCGTTGATCTTCTCCTGTTTAAACTGTACACACTGGAAAATACCATGTTTGATCTCAATGGCTTTGGCACTTCCATGCGTCTTTACCACAAGTCCTTTAAGCCCCAGAAGCGGTGCTCCGCCATATTCCGTTGCATCAAAGGATTTCAGAGTTTCTTTCAGTGCAGGCTTTACCAGAAGTGCACCGATCTTACTTCTTGTGCTGGTCATCATTCCTTCTTTGATCTTCTGGACCAGGGCAGAACCAACTCCCTCATATAATTTAAGGATCACATTTCCCACAAATGCTTCGCATACGACCACATCCGCATATCCTGCCGGGATATCTCTGGCTTCTATACTTCCGATGAAATTAATGCTTTTGCATTCTTTCAGAAGGGGGAAAGTTTCTTTTACAAGTGCATTTCCCTTCTCCTCTTCCGCCCCGTTATTTACAATGGCAACTTTTGGATTTTTAATACCGACTACGTTCTCCATATAAATAGAGCCCATCTTCGCAAACTGCACCAGATGCGATGGACGTGCATCCACATTGGCACCACAATCGATCAGAAGGGAAACACCCTTCGTGGTAGGGATCAACGGTGCAAGAGGCGGCCTCTCCACACCTTTACTTCTGCCTACCAGTACCTGTCCGCCAACAAGAACAGCTCCTGTACTTCCTGATGAAACAAAGGCATCTGCCTCCTGTTTCTTAACCATATTCAAACCTACTACGATTGATGAATCTTTTTTCTTACGGATCGCAAAAACAGGGGGTTCTGCTGTCTCGATCACCTGGGATGCATTGACAACCTGGATCTGGTTCTTCGGATATCCGGAATATTTCGCCAGTTCCTTATCTATCACTTCCTGTTTTCCTGTAAGAATTACTTTTATGTCCTGTCTCTCTGTTACAGCTTCCACTGCAGCTCTGACAGGTTCTGCCGGGGCATTATCCCCGCCCATTGCGTCCACTACAACTCTGACCTGTTCTGCCATATTTTTATATCTCCTGTTCACTTACTGTTCACTTACAGATGTCAGAATCAAAAGATATTTTCTGTTACTGACCCGGCATCCGCAAATTGCCCCGCTGCAAAGCAGCTCCTGCAATCTTCCATAATCTGTATCATACTAAAGAACCCTCTGCAAAGTCAATAGCATCTGAAAAAAATCACTTTTCACTTTTTTGTGCCTCGATTCGCTCCGCCAGATCATTCAGATAAACCCACCTGTCCATCTTCTCATCCAGATCTGCCTGTGCCTTCTCCTTCTGCTCCATGATCTCACGAAGCTTCACAGAATTGGTGGCATTGGCCTCCATATCCTTATCCAGCTTCTCCAGCAGTTCCTCCAGCGCTGCAATATCATCATCGATAGTTTCAAATTCCCTCTGCTCTTTATAGGTAAATTTCAGCTTCTGGGGACGATTCTGCTTCCAGTCTGCCTGAGCCGACTTCTTCTTTTCCGCACCAACTGCAGTGCTCTGTCCTTCAGATACTGCCCCGCCTTTTCTCGCCAGCGCCTCTGTATAATCCGTATATCCGCCCTCATACTGGATCAGATGTCCATTCCCCTCAAAAGCAAAAATCCTGTCCACAATATTATCCAGAAAATACCTGTCATGAGACACTGCGATCACAATCCCTGCAAAAGAATCCAGATAATCCTCCAGAATGGTCAGTGTAGGAATATCCAGATCATTACTTGGCTCATCCAGAAGAAGCACATTCGGCGCCTCCATCAGAACCTTCAGCAGATACAGACGCCTCTTCTCACCACCTGACAATTTGGCAATGGGTGCATACTGCATGGCAGAATCAAAAAGAAACCTCTCCAGCATCATTGTTGCGGAAATCTTCCCGTCTCTGGTCGGAATATACTCTGCCACGTCGCGGATATAATCGATCACACGCTGATTGGTATCCATATCCGGCACTTCCTGTGCAAAATACCCTATGCGAATGGTTTCTCCAATTTCCACTTCTCCTGCATCCGGCTGTATCATCCCATCAATAATCTTGATGAGTGTTGACTTTCCGCACCCATTAGGACCAATAATCCCAAGACGCTGATTGCGCAGCACAATATAATTAAAATCATCCAGGATCTTCTTCTCACCAAAACTCTTGCTGATATGGTGAAGTTCGATTGTCTTCTTTCCCATACGTGTCTCAACAGAATCCAGCTCCACATTCGCATCACGCACCGGAGCCTTTCCGTTCTTCAGTGCCTCCAGGCGTTCCAGACGTGCCCGCTGCTTGGTACTTCTGGCTCTGCATCCACGCTTTGCCCACTCCAGTTCCATGCGGAGTACGCTCTGTCTCTTCCTCTCACTGGCAAGCTCCATCTCCTCACGCTCTGCCTTCAGTTCCAGAAACTTCGAGTAATTAGCCTCATAAGCATAAAGGCCGCCATGGGAAATCTCCAGAATCTTATTAGTAACCCTGTCGAGGAAATATCTGTCATGAGTAACCATGATCACAACGCCCTTAAAACTTCTCAGAAAGTCCTCCAGCCAGGTCACCATCTCATTATCCAGATGGTTGGTAGGCTCGTCCAGAAGCAGCACATCACAAGGATTCACCAGAGTCCTTGCCAGTGCCACCCTTTTCTTCTGTCCCCCGGATAAATGATCGATCTTCTCCTCATGGTCTGTAATTCCCAGCTTATTTAGAACATTCCTTGCCTCGCTCTCAGTACTCCAGTCCTTCTGCCACTTTCCTTCTGCCACATAATCCAAGACAGAAGCTCCCTGCGGAAACTCCGGCATCTGCGGAAGATACGTGATTCTCAGGCCATTTTGAGTGATCACCTGTCCCTCATCCGGCTCCTCCAGACCGCCGATGATCTTCAGAATCGTAGACTTCCCGGTCCCATTAATCCCGATGATCCCAATCTTATCTCCCTGATGCACCCCGTAGGAAACATCATCCAGCACCACCTTCTCACCAAACACCTTAGAAACATGCTCTATATTCAGAATATTCATAAATTCAAACCTCTCTCGTAATTTTCGCTTCCTGTCTGTTTCTGCTCATCTGTAACACTTCCACAAAAACTATAGAATTCGCTCCTCATTATACCATCTTCCCAGCCATTCTTAAACCCCCGGCACAGAAAAAACACTCCCCTCCGAATAAATCTATCCGAAGAGGAGTATCCTCAAAATCACATATTTTTGTTCCTGAAAAAGAATTGCTTAGTTCATCTCAGTTCCATTCTCAACTGCATACTTCAGTCCCTGAACAGCAACCGCCAGCGTAGCTTCCTCTACAGTAGCGCTTCCAAGATCACCCATATCCAGTGTCAGTGTATCATCATCATTCACTGCCACACCAAAAGTAAGTGCCATCTCAGAAACTTCATCAGTAATCGTCACAGTACCATTCTCTTCATCAAAAGTACCTTCACCAACAAAGCTTACATAGTTATCATCCTGATCGATCACAAGTACTGAGCAGAAAGTTCCATCCTCATTAGCTGCATAAATAAAAGTCTCACCCGCTTCTGTTTCGCCGGAATAACACTCTGTCAGGATATCACCCATATCCTGATAAGTCTGATTGTAATCCGACTCATCACCGTCTGCCTCATAAGGCTCCAAGGTTGCAGTCAGGTCCAGACTGTCCGGATCATAAAGTTCCAGAAGATTCTCTTCCTCATTTGCCTGCACCAGATAAGTTACCATATTTTCATCATCATACGTGCCGTCGTCATTTGCGAACTGCATTACCAGAGCTGTATATTCTCCGTCTGAACTCAGGGCATATACACCAAGAACATCCTGCTCTTCATCCTTCCACTGACCAAAAAACGAATTATCTTTGTAGAATCCGTAGATATCTCCTGCGCTGTCCTTCCAGAGTCCTAACATTGCCTCTGATACATCCGCGACATCTCCGTCATCTGCTGCTTCTTCTGTAGTCTCCTCTGCTGCCCATACCGGAACAACCATAGAGCTTACCATTGCAGCAGCACAAAGACCTGCCATTATTTTTTTCCAGTTTTTCATATTTTTTTACCATCCTTTCTTAAAATGTGTGTACATATTTCTAAACTGAATTTCTATGTTCTTACTATAAAAAATTTCAGTCTTATTTTCAAGATACATGGGATTAAATGACATTTTTCATGAAATATGGAAAAATGAATAAATACTTATGGTATTACTTGCTTTCAGTAAGGAATCCGTACTTGAATAACTCATGAAAATACGCTAAAATAGAAATTATGTTTAAGTTAATTTAGGAGGTACTCCTTTTGAATATTGCAATCCTTGACGATTCAAAGGAAGATCTGCGTCAGGTAAAATCTGTCATTTCTTCTTATTATGAATCCCAGAATACATCCGCAGACATCCATTTGTATTCCAGCGCAGAAGCTTTTTTTACTAAATACATACCCGGATTTTACGACCTGATCATTATGGATATTTATATGGGCAGTATGACCGGTATGGATGCAGCCAGAAAGCTCCGCGAAGCCAGGGATATAGCTGCTCTGATTTTTATTTCAAGCAGTGATTCCTTTGCTGTGGAAAGCTATGATGTACAGGCATCCTACTATCTGCTGAAGCCCTTTGACCCGGAGAAGCTTTGCCGGATCCTCTCAACAATCCAGTTCAGGCAGTCGCAGAATTCCAGATATATAGAGCTGATCTCCGACCGTACCCCTGTAAAGATCCCTGTCAGGAGCATCCTGTACGTGGATACCTACCGCAATGCAGTTCAGGTACATACCACAGATGCAGGCATTATACGCTCCTACATAACCTTCCAGAAATTCGAAGAGCTTCTGGAGGGAATGAAATGTTTTCTCTCCTGTTACAGAGGCTGTATCGTAAATATGGATCACATCGAGAAATCCACAGATGAAGGCTTTGTTATGGACAATCAGGAGCTTGTTACTGTACGCAAGCGTGGCTCCAACGCAATAAAAAAAGCATATCTGGAATACTTATTCTCTTCAGACTCTGATAAATAAGTATTTCCGATATGCCTCTTCCCCTCCGGGCAGTAACTATTTATTTACTGTACTGTTTTCACCGGTAGAAAGATATTTACTTTAAAAATACCCTCTTCTGTATTAAAAACTACATATCCGCCCATTCGTTGTACCACTTCTGCCACAGACGCTGTTCCGATTCCAAAGCCTTCATGCTTTGTTGAATAAAAAACTTTTTCTCTTCGCTGGATTTCATTGGAATATGGATTTGAAATCTCTATCAGAAGCTTCCTGTTCTTAACCTTTGTAAGCATCTTTACATAAGGCTTATTTTCCGGCAGCAGATCTTTTACTGCATCTACGGCATTTTCCAGAAGATTTCCATATATTTTGCACAGATCTGTATCTGAAATGCCAATATTCTGTGGCAGCATCATATCACATTCAAAAGGAATCCCTTTCTTCCTCAGTTCTCCTGCATAAAAATGGATCACTGCATCTACGGCCATGTTTCTGCAATAACAGATTAGCTTTTCCTCTTCTGTTATAACGGATGCATACTCCTGCAGATATTCCATCATCTCCTGATATTTTCCCTGCTGGGTGTAAGACATGATAATGCGCAGATGGTGTCTCATATCATGGCGCATCCTGCTGATCTCATCCATCTTTTCTGTAAGTTCCTCATAATTCTGTTTCTGTATCTGCAGTTTCTGTTCCATCTGACGGCTGTATTCTCCATAGGTAAGCTGAAATCTGTAAGCATTGGCAAGCTCCATCCACAGAGTCAGTCCCACACTGGCTACAAGCACTGCTGCACCAATTTCCATAAACCACCCGCCAATGATCGGCTCATATAATCTCCATATCCGGTCTGCTGCCAGAGACGCTGCATAAACAACAATTCCCACTAAAAGTACATTACTGTACTTCTGTTTTATCTCCTTTACACTTCTGAAAAGCAGATAACCGGCTGCTGCCCACTTCAAAATCTCTGTAAGCTTAGAGATCAGATACAGCCCTGTTGCAGACTGGGCTCTGCTGCACAGCATTTCTGCCACAAAAACCATCACTCCGGCTGCTGCGGCCACACCTGCAAGAATTTCCGGAATCCTTTCCTCACCTCCCAGGATCTTCTGTTGTACCAGCATAACACCGGCAAACATCAGATAATAGAACAATGCCTCCATTCCATAACAAGGCTGTACTTTTACTGCAACAAAGGAATGCAGGATCGGATAAGAACCATATCCCAGCACACAGATACAAAGCAGGGCAAAAAGTCCAAACTCCACTTTTTTAGTTCGCATATACATATACACTGAAAAAATCAGGACAAAAAATGTAAAAGCCATAAATACCACAGCAATCATAAGTGACAACCCGCGGATAATATTCACTTTAAAAGGAGAAGCCAAAACCGGCACATACTGAATTCCCGATGACACCGAATGTTTGTCTGTCACTGCGATCACAATCTCTGCAGTTCCTTTTCCCTCAAAGGTAAATACCCTGTTCTGAATCTGCTCCTGGTAATTGTCCGGATCCGGATTTCCCATCTGCCCCATCAATTCCCCATTAATATACAGCTTGTAAGCAGAAAAAATCTCTGTCAGGCCAATAGCATATTGTTTTTCTTTTTCAGGAAGCACCAGGGTCATCCGATAGGTACCACTTCCAAAAGGAGATTTATTTTTGTCGCCCAGGTCCATTCCACCGTACTCGCCAATGGAAACATAACGGCTGTAGTAGTCCTCCTTCTGTTCCTTTATTTCCTGCGGTGTCAGCAATACATCCGGATAATATTCCCATTCCCTGGCAAGATAATGCACAGAATCATCATCAGACACATAGAGGATTCCCTGAATGGCCTGGTCCCCCCTGGCCGTATATTTGTTATCAAAGCGGTAAAACAGAAAGAATATGCCCATAGTCAATGCAAATACAGTTGCTATAAGTAGTAATGAATATTTCCAGTTCTTCTTCATTGCTGACACCTCCTTCTGTTTTCGGGTGCTTTTTTTGCTTTTCCTCTGTCCCTTATCTGCGTTTTTTACAAAATACAAAAATAGCAGCAAATGCCATGATACATACTGCCAGTAATGTAGGTATTATCATCAGAAGCTGCCTGCCGGAAGCTTCTGTTTTCTGTTCTGTTTTCTCTTCCGGCACCGACTCTTCTTCTGTAAATCCTGTATCTTCTCCATCTGAAACAGCTTCCACACTGTCCTCATCCGTCTGATCTCCCATACTTTCTGATTCTCCATCTATGAGGAAATAGTCTCCTGTCTGGCTGATTTCCATACGGAGAACATTTTGCTTTTCCTGATAATTCACTGCATATTGATTTCCCTGCACATCCTCCGCTTTTACTGTTTCAGGTGACTGGATTCCGCCAAACACAGATGTCTGAAATTCCACCACTGTTCCCGGAACTTCTGTTACCTCCTCACCTCTGACAAAAATCCGCAGAGAAAATGCAGTTTCTGACGTTTTCTCGATTCTTATCTGGATTTCATCCTCTGCATTGATCTTCCATCCGTTCACTGTATCCGGAGAAAATGTTACAGAGATTCCCTGTTTCTCAAACCTTGCACTTCCATTCTGTTGGATCATAAGAAGCATTCTCTTTCCACTGACTGCAGTAATGGTGTCGGTGCTTAACTCTGTCACGGAATTCTCTGTATCCGATATTTCAGCAGATTTTGCATCAGAAGCTTTGTTACTGCTGCTATTCTGTCCGTCTGTATTATTGTCTGTTCCGTAAGAGTCACCATAATGATATCCGGCACTTCCCGTATTCAGATTCTCTTTCTTTTCTTCCTGTACTACTTCTGACGAAGCAGGTGCTTTCTGCACAATGTCAGGAAGATCTTTTTCCTCTCTGTCCGAAAAATTTCGCTCATGCCAGTATTCATTGACAATAAACGCATCATTATAGGAAAAAGAATAAATTCCTGTGCTCCCTTTCTCATAGACAGCACAGATCTGGTAGTTCTGTCCTTTCTTTAATATCTCTCTGTAATAAATCTGAATTCCATCAGAAGTCACTTCCACCAGGTCATCATCAATTTTCCGGTAATTTTCCTCATTCTCAGAGAGGTAAACCTGTATGTTCCGGCGTTCCTCTGCAGAAAATCCATCCAGCAGCATAGGAAATTCCAGCAGGTCTACCATCGGCATGCTGTAGGTATTAATCTGTGGTTCTCCTTTTTTCTGTACAGAAAGATATGCATATGCCTCTGGCAGCGTCAGGCTGTCAGATACTCCATATCCCTCTGGGATCACAAATGATCCGGTTACCTTGTACACGCCTTGTTTTTCCCTATTCACCCGGCTCAGATCCCAGGAAGATTCCAGAATCAGTTCCGGATTCTCGGCTGTATTTTCAAATGTTTCAGCAGTACTGACCCTCAGTCTGACATTCTCCTTCAATTCTTTCTCAATCTGCTTCAGGCTTCCCCCCGTTTTTACTGCATAGGCAGCACATCTGCTAAGATATTTCTCATCTCCGGTATCATAAGAGCAGATGATCTTTCCAGGCTTCTGTGTGTTTCCAAGCAAACTGTGCTGATAACCGTAAATTTTAAGACTGCCGTCTTTTTGATATTGAAACCGCAGAGTATTGGTCTGCTTCCTTCCATTATCATAGGTTACCAACAGAGAATAGGTATTGCCCACAACCATACTCTGGTTAGATACATACAGGCCCTCCTCTTCACAGAGAGCAAAGCCCTCCTCAGTGAGGTTGATCCACTGTCCGCTTTCTTTCTTCAGATAAGCTTCCATGGAGTCAAAATTTTCCTGCTTCAACCAGGGAAATATATAGATTCCTGCCGCAGTCAGCCTGTAATATATATTAATATCCGGTTTGTCCGGGTACTGCACAGAAACAGTTGTCTGTACCTGCAGACTTTCACTCTCATCAAAAGCATACTCCGGCGGAAGCTTCAGTACACCTTTCATTGTGTAAACGCCTGCCAGTTTCATATTTACAGACGAAACATCCCAGAACACTGGAATATGCAGTGTATCTGTGTCTGTATAAACTGTATAGAAAACCCGAGACAGTTTCTCAGTAATCAGTTCGCTGCTTTTATTTATTTCTACAGCTACTGCAGGAATATCCTTCGGTACGATCACATCATTTACCCGGATCACCGCGCCCCATACTGTGGTATTTTTTTTCATTCCCCACATGCCAGTCAGACACAGGGCTATCATAAAAATCAGAACTGTTATTTTCTGTTTTCTCATGCTTTTTTCCATACTTTCATTTTACGTTACTACTCGATCCGTTATCTTTATTCTCAATTTCCTTTGTTCTTAGCTTACCTTATCTGGTGAATTTCGGCAACAGACATAGGATAAACTGCATTATTTCATGAAAAATGGTGTACCGAAAAATGATTAATTCTCCTTTTTCTTTCCTGGAAATTTCATAAAATAATATACAATAAACAATACTGCCGTAATGCTCCATGAAACCGGATAACTGAGCATGATCGTATTAATTCCCGGGTACATCTGTCCGGCTGTAAAAAGCCACAGGATTCTCAGGGAACACACACCGCCGCAGGTAAGGAGCATAGGCACCAGAACCTTCCCGGTACCCCTCAGTGCCCCAGACAGAATCCCTATGATCACATAAATGAAATAGGACGGCAGTAAAAAACGACTCATATGAACACCATGGACGATCACTGCGCTGTCTGTGGTAAACAGACGATAAATCCAGGGAGCAAATGAATACATCAAAATGATCATCACCGCAGAACTGACCATACTCATGACCATGCAGACACTCACACTCTTTCGCATACGGTGATATTTGCCGGCTCCGAAATTCTGTCCCACAAAGGTAGTAATGGAAATTGCGAACGCATTGATCACCATCCAGAAAATAGCATCGATTTTCCCAAGAGTTCCCCATGCCGCCACTGTGTCAGTTCCCAGATTATTTACAAATACCTGTATCACAATATTGGAAATATTATACATTACAGATTCCAGACCTGCCGGAATACCGATTCTCAGAACTGAAAACAGCATTCTTCTGTCCAAACGGATCTGATTGATCTTCAGCACATATATCTCTCTGGTTTTCAGAAGCATTACTGTTACGATCAGTGCACTGATCACCTGAGAAGTAACTGTAGCAACAGCTACTCCTGTCACACCCATGCCAAACGCAACCACAAACAGCAGATCAAGAATAATGTTCAGCACACAGGTAATGATCAGAACATACAGTGGTCTTTTGGAGTCTCCTACTGCACGCAGGATGGCTGCTCCCATATTATAAACCAGGTTAAAAACCATTCCGCCAAAATAAATATGAAGATACACAGCAGAGTCCTCTACTACATCTGCAGGTGTCTTCATAAGCAGCAATGCAGGTCTGGTCAGAAAAATCCCCACTACAGTAAGAACAATTCCCGCTGCAATGGAGAATGCAAATGCTGTATGCAGTGCCTTACTCAGATTCTTCTTATCTTTTGCACCATAAAACTGCGAGATCACAACCGCTGCTCCCGAAGAAAGACCTACAAAAAAGCCTACGATCAGATTGGCGATCTGACTGGCAGAACCTCCGACTGCAGCAAGTGCCTGTTTTCCCACAAAACGGCCAACAACGATCGTATCTGCAGTGTTATAAATCTGCTGAAAAAACGTTCCAAATACAATAGGAAAGAAAAATAACAGCAATTGTTTCCAGATCACCCCTTCTGTAATCTGATTTACCTTTTCCTTTTTCTCCATTTCTTTTCCCTCATCCACATTTTAAAAATATTTCTGCATTTTACCGCAGTCTGAGCACCATGGGTTCCATGGCATTATATTTTAACATACAAAAAAGCAGGCATCCCACAAAATGTGAGAACCTGCCATACTTTGCAATCATTAAAAATTAGTCTTCAACTTTAATGATTTCCTTTTTGTTGTAGCTTCCGCAAGCTTTGCATACTCTGTGCGGCATCATCAGTTCGCCACATTTGCTGCATTTTACAAGGTTCGGAGCGCTCATTTTCCAGTTTGCTCTTCTCTTATCGCGTCTTGCTTTGGAAGATTTATTCTTCGGACAGATGGACATTATGTTACACCTCCTTAAATTTACTAAATATATCACTGATAGCTGCCATACGGGGATCCTTAGGTTCCTCGACGCATCCACAGGGACCGTCATTGAGGTTTTTCCCGCACTGGCTACAGATTCCTTTGCAGTCTTCTCTACATAAAACCTTCAAAGGCCAGCTCATCAGTACCTCAAGATAGACCAGCTGGTCCACATCCAGGTCCATACCTGTGAGATAAGAACTCTCGTCCAGATCATTCACACGGTCTTCATCCGTAAGCTTCATATCAAGTTTTCGCTCAATCTCCAAAGGAATCTCTGTTGAAACCTCTTCCAGACATCTGTCACAGGGAATACCTACGGTAATCTTACCCGTTCCTCTGATTTCAAGATTTCTGTCACCTGTATTCGTGATCGTAAGCTCTATGGGTTCTTTTGCAAGTACCGGAAAGCTTCCTGACTGAAAGGTGATCGTATCCATTCCAAACTCTGCAGTCTTCTGAATACGCATTCCTTCACTGGATGAAATATCTGATAAATGTATCTGCATACTTTTCTCCTATCCACACTTGTTTTATTATACATACCGCCTCTGCTTTTGTCAACGATAAATTAGAAAAATTTCACATTTTGTCAAGTAATATTCCTTTACGAAGTATTTTATCATCCGGCGGCATTATTATCAGGTAATTTCCACATGCCTTACGGGCACAAAGAAGGGTGCTCCTGACAGATGCACCCTTCCCTTCTATATAAATATAACTTTTATCCAGTTATATTTCTCTCGTTTGGACACAAAACAGACACTTTATTATCTGTGAAAATTAAACCAGAGCTACTGTCTCTCTGCAGATTGCAAGTTCTTCGTTTGTAGGAATTACAGCAACTTTAACTTTGGAATCCGGTGTAGAGATAACGATCTCTTCTCCGCGAACTCCGTTAGCTTCTTTGTCAAGTGTAACTCCAAGGTATCCAAGATAGCTTACAACTTTCTCACGTACAGGAATAGCATTCTCGCCGATACCTGCTGTAAATACGATGGCATCTACACCGTTCATAGCTGCAACATATCCGCCAACGAATTTAGCGATACCATAGCAGAGAACATCGATTGCGTTAGCTGCATCTTCGTTTCCGCTCTGAGCTGCATCGTTCAGGTCACGGAAGTCACTGGATAATCCGCCGGATAATCCAAGAAGACCGGATTTCTTATTAAGAACGTTCATCATACCTGCGATATCAAGGTTTTCTTTCTTAGCGATGAATTCCATGATAGCCGGGTCGATGTTACCGGAACGTGTTCCCATAACAACACCTTCAAGTGGAGTAAGACCCATTGTTGTGTCTACACACTGTCCGTTTACTACAGCACTGATGGAAGAACCGTTTCCAAGGTGGCAGACGATAACTTTGGAGTTGTCTTTGTCAAGGCCAAGGAATTCAACAGCACGTTTAGAAACAAAGCTGTGGGATGTTCCGTGGAAACCATATCTTCTTACTTTGTAGTTCTTGTAATATTCGATCGGAAGACCATAGAGATATGCTTTTGCAGGCATTGTCTGATGGAAAGCTGTATCGAATACTGCTACCTGAGGTACACCCGGCATAAGCTCGGAGCATACACGGATACCGATCAGGTTTGCAGGGTTATGAAGTGGTGCAAGGTCATTGCATTCTTCTACTGCTGAGATTACTTCATCTGTGATCACTACAGATTTGGCAAATTTCTCACCACCATGTACAACACGATGTCCAACAGCATTTACTTCTTTCAGGCTTCCGATTGCGCCTGTTTTATCATTTGTGAGGGCATCCAGTACCATCTGGATTGCTTCCTTATGTGTAGGCATTGCAGCTTCTGTGATCTCTTTGTCACAGCCTGTTTTCTGATATACTAATCTTCCATCGATACCGATTCTCTCGCAGAGACCTTTTGCAAGAACTGCTTCTGAATCAGAGTTGATCAGCTGATATTTAAGGGATGAACTTCCACAGTTGATTACTAATACGTTCATTTTCATATTCTGCCGGCAACAAATTTCGAATACTGTCCATAATCCTGACACAAGTCTTCGAATATTTCTGTCAGCTTTTCCTTTCATATTATAATATTATTCTCATCATTTCTAGGGAAATATGAGTAATGATATCAAAGGCATCAGAATCAGAAATATCTCCTCCGATGCCTTTAACATTATGTAGTCAATGAAATAATTCTCAGTCCGTTTTACGGTCTGACTGAAATCTTATTTATTGTCGTCAGCCTGGCACTGTACTGCTGTGATAGCTACCACACCAACGATATCGTCTGCAGAGCATCCACGGGACAGGTCATTTACAGGTTTAGCGATACCCTGGGTTACAGGTCCGTAAGCTTCTGCTTTTGCAAGACGCTGTACAAGTTTGTATCCGATGTTACCTGCATCAAGGTCTGGGAATACAAGTACGTTAGCTTTACCTGCAACTTCGCTTCCAGGAGCTTTAGAAGCGCCTACGCTTGGAACGATAGCTGCATCAAGCTGGAATTCTCCGTCAAGTGCAAGTTCCGGATTCTGCTCTTTTGCAATCTTTGTAGCTTCTACTACTTTATCTACGTCAGCATGTTTTGCGCTGCCTTTAGTGGAGTGTGAAAGCATTGCAACGATTGGTTTCTCCTGAACAAGAAGTTCAAAGGATTCTGCAGAAGATGCTGCGATTGCTGCAAGCTCTTCTGAAGTCGGGTTCTGGTTCAGACCGGAATCAGCAAATACAAATGCGCCGTTTGCGCCATATTCGCAGTTCGGAACTACCATTAAGAAGAATGCAGATACAAGTTTTGTACCTGGTTTTGTTTTCAGGATCTGAAGACATGGTCTTAATGTATCAGCTGTAGAGTGACATGCACCGGATACCATACCGTCTGCATCGCCCATTTTTACCATCATTACACCATAGTACAGATACTGGTTAAGAAGAATCTCTTTAGCCTGATCCGGTGTCATGCCTTTTTTCTGTCTTAATTCTACTAACTTGTCAATGTATCCCTGTGTTTTCTCTGATGTAGCAGGATCTACGATCTGTGCGCCGGAAATGTCATATCCGTCTTCAGCTGCACTCTTTTTAACAGCTTCTTCGTTACCAACAAGGATAACCTTTGCAATTCCTTCTTTTAAAATTTTCTCTGTAGCTGCCAGAGTTCTCTTATCTTCTGTCTCCGGAAGTACGATTGTTTTTACGTTTGCTTTTGCTCTCTCTTTGAGTGTGTCAATAAATCCCATGATTAAAATGGCTCCTTTCATATAGCAGTTCTGATATCACAATATCTGTATACCAGATGTCATTACCATTCACCGAATATATACAGTGAACAGTAATCTGTTTTCTGCGCTGTCTTCATTATACCTCCTGAAGCCTTGTATTTCAAGCATCTGAATGGTAGAATATGACATAAAAAAGTATTTTTTAAGATGCAATATGGTTAAAAAAGAGAACTCTACAAAATTTCAGGAAGGAGCATCTGTGTAAATTTATGAAAACAGCAGGAATTATTGCAGAATATAATCCTTTTCACAAAGGACATGAATATCAGATCCGGTATACAAAAGAAAAGTTAAAAACAGACTATGTTATCGTTGCCATGAGCGGAGATTATGTGCAGCGTGGCACCCCTGCTCTCATCTCCAAACATACACGTGCAGAAATGGCTCTGCGGTGTGGCGCTGACCTTGTACTTGAAATGCCGGTATCCATCTCTACAGCAAGTGCAGAAGCCTTTGCAATGGGGGGCGTTTCCCTGTTAGACAGCCTTGGTATTGTTGATATACTCTGCTTTGGAAGTGAGTCAGGGGAAATCAGTGCACTGAAAGAACTGGCTGAGATCCTTGTAGAAGAACCTGAAGAATATAAGAAACTGTTGAAAAGCTTTTTAAGCGAAGGTCTGACTTTTCCCGCTGCCAGAAGCCAGGCATTGACAGAATATTTTAAAAATCCGCGCAACTTCAGTGGTGACGATTTTGACGGGGTACTTACTCCTCTGTTAAATGAAGTTACACAGATCCTGAATACACCGAATAATATTCTGGGGATCGAATACTGCAAGGCACTTCTCCGTCTGAACAGCCAGATCCGCCCTGTGACCATCCGCAGGGAAGGAATGGGGTATCATGAAACCACTGTCCCTGAAGGAGATTTAGTAAGCTCCTCCCCTGATTTACAATCATCTACTGATTTCTTTGCATCTGCAACTGCTATACGCAGTCTTATTCAGAATCCGGGAGGTGTCCATTCAGAGGCAATCTCAGACATAAATAATCCAGTCAGGAATCCGGATACCAAAACTGCCAATATATTATCATCCCAGATTCCACCAGATGCTTTTTACGTTTTCAAAAAGGCGCTGGACTCCGGTGAATTTCTCACAGAAAATTCTCTGGACTCTATTCTTTCTTACTGCCTTATGAAAGAAAATGTAGAAAGCCTTTCTTCCTATATGGATGTTTCCGAGGATCTCGCCCGGCGGATCATAAATCAGCAGAATCTTCTGTTGTCCTTTTCCCAATCTGTATCTGTTTTAAAAACCAGAGAACTGACTCAGACAAGGATACAGAGGGCATTGCTTCATATTATATTAAATATCCACACTGCACCCACTCAGATTCCCTTTGCCAGGGTTCTTGGTTTCCGCAGGGAAAGCAGTGAACTGCTAAGCCGGATCAAGCAGCACAGCCGAATTCCTCTTATCACCAAGCTTGCGGACGCCCAAAATCTTTTGGACAGTGAAGGTAATCAGATTTTATCTGAAACTGTTTTTTCTTCCAATTTATATGAAAAACTTCTGTGTCTGAAAACCGGCAGAAAATTCTGCCACGAGTCCCAGAAACAGCTTATTATCCTATAATTCTTGTTGTTTGGATGCACTTATGTTAAAATATATAGGTAATTGCGAAACTCGCGGTGCTCGTTCGTAACCTTGAACCAAAACAA